>ERZ1023687.35-NODE-35-length-56217-cov-47.367722_pt1 | contig 56217 bp, 44 predicted proteins | sample MGYA00380346_ERZ1023687 | MGnify/ENA primary metagenome ERZ1023687 (study PRJEB33179, sample SAMN07449028) | human gut metagenome | biome: Human-gut; feature: Human associated habitat; material: Faeces | host: Homo sapiens | place: India:Kasaragod | collected...
GAAATTACTAAAACTTCTGATAATGGCATAAATCCGAAATTCCGGATTTGAGCCATATTTTCAAGAACTTAATGTTCCAGACACGCCATAATCGTGTGGCAGGTATCGGCAACACCAAAGGCTCTCAAAGGGCAATGAACCTCTTGTTCGCCATTCGTGACATCCAACTTCGTACAGGTCGTGACCTTGGGGCTACGTTTCTGTCGGGTACAGTGGTGGTAAATGCACTGACCGAACTATATGTGATGTTCAAGTATTTGCGTCCGCAGGAGCTTCAACGGCAACGGATTAGCTGTTTCGATGCGTGGGCAGCCATATTCACAAAGAAAACGGCAGATTATGAGTTGAACGTGACAGGCTCGGTGAAGCGCAAAGAGCGTTTTCGTACTTACATCAAAGTACCGGAACTGGCAATGTTCCTGCGTGAGATTACGGATTACCGTACAGCCGACATGATAAATCTTGATGTGCCTGAGAAGAACGTGCGTTTCCTCTCTTATCCCCCGACAATTGAGCAGGAGGAAATGATAGGACGCTTGGTATCTTTTGCCGGTAGCGGCCAGTGGGAGGACTTGGGGCTTGACGTTCCGCAACCCGACAACCTCGACAAGGCTAAAATGTTGGTTGCGACCAATGTAGCCCGAAAAATGGCTCTTGATATGCGCTTGTTGGGTTGCAAGTTCAAGGATGATGCCGATAACAAGGCTTCTATCTGTGCGAGGACAATCTATGACTACTATATACGCTCGAATGACAATCGGGGTACACAGTTCGTGTTCAGCGACCTTGGTACATACAAACCGAACGAATGGAACATATATACCGACATCAAAGAAAAGTTGGTACGGCTCGGTATTCCTGCTGATGAAATACAGTTTATCCAATGCGCCACTACTGAGAGGACAAGAAAAAAGCTGTTTGAAGAAATGAATAACGGCAAGGTGCGAGTTCTTTTTGGAAGTACGACCATGTTAGGCACAGGTGTGAACGCCCAACAAAGGGCTGTGGCGGTGCATCACCTTGAAATACCTTGGCGACCTGCTGACATGGAACAACGAAACGGCAGGGCAGTACGCAAAGGCAACACTGTAAAGCTGTGGGGTGGCAATGTGGTGGATATCGTAATTTATGGTACGGAAAAGACCCTCGATGCCTACAAGTTTAATCTGTTGAAAAACAAGCAGATGTTTATCAATCAAATTAACAACGGCACAATTGCCATGCGCCGTATCGACGAGGGAGGCATGGATGAGGACAGCGGTATGAACTTCGCCGAGTTCGTGGCTATTCTGTCAGGAAATAACGACTTGCTGAACAAGACGAAGCTCGACAACAAGATTATGCAGCTTGAAAAGGAACAGGCTATTTTCAAGAAAGAACGCATCCGTGCCGAGCGTAAAATAGCTGCCTGTCAGGAAGAAGTCGAAAAGGCAAAGCGTACTGAGGCCGATTTCAAGAGGGATTTGGAATACATCAACTCGTATAATGGGGCAAAGGCAACCCTGCTTTTAAACTTGCCGCAAGCCAGTACCGAGGAAGTTGGTCGGGAGTTGCACCATATAGCCAAGACCTACCGCAACGGAGCGTATGGCACAGTTGGCACGTATGCAGGACTGAACTTGTTGGTGCATAGCGAGTATAATATGGACGGTACGTTTGACCGCAATACATTCTTTGTAGAGGGTATAAGTGGGTTGAAATACCGATGCGGCCTAAGCGGTGCGCTGCCGCTTGGTTTCGTTGAGTCGGCGCAATATCCGCATGGAGCATTAAGCAAATTGCCCTCTCTTATCGAGAAGCAACAAAAGGCGGTAGAGCGGATAGAAAGCGAAATTCCTACATTGCAGAAAATCGTTTGTCGCCAGTGGAGCAAGACTGATGAGCTGTCAAGGCTCAAACAGGAATGCAAGGAACTCCAGCACAGGATTGATGAAAGTCTGAAAGAGGCCGAACAACCACAGGCTGCCAAACACGAAGCTATTGCCGAAGCTGCTTGACATAATCATAATTTAACCGTTCCCTCTGCATGGTCGCGATGACCGGGCAGAGGGATTTTTTTGCGCTCCGGTCTGCCACGGCTCTACTCTTTTATGGCATCCTTTCTCCCTTTATAGCCTCCCGATTCCCCGCCACCACCCATTCTCATTTATAGCTATTAATATCTTCTGTTTTTAGTCAAATAGAGATAATATTCTTTCATCGCATATCCGTTTTTTGCGATACACCATTTTTAGCTTCTACATTGGTGGCAATGTATCACTTTTGCCTTCACACCTCCTAATAGCTTCAATCAAGGCATCTTTTAATCTTATGAAGGCAAGTTTATCCACTCCTTTTGATATACTGATTTCATTACCGACCAAATCTTTCAACTTGAGTAAACAAGGAACATCTGCCTTATATCTGTCTCCCACATCTTGTAAATCATAGTCAAAATTATAATGATAAGCAAGAAATTGCGTAAAAGTATTTCTGCTTTTATTGCTTAGTTTGCAGATAGCATCAAAAAGAGCATTGGCATCTTCATATGCAAATATAGCACGAAGTTCGTATGTACAACTTTTATCTGGATAAGGCAATCTGTCTATGATTATAAGTTGTTCTACTGTTCCTTCAGTCAAATTACGCAGTGCTTTTTGCATTTGATCCGGCAACTCATTTATCTTTGATTTCATCTTCTGCAAGAAATAGTCCACAATATCATCCGTTATTGGGGTTTTGGAATCTGTGGTTACATAATTACATCCACTAATAAAAAGCCCTCTTAGCTGATAAAGTTCCTCTAAACAGGTTTGGCTATCAATCATTTCTGCTATTCTTACTTTTATTAAAGAGACATAAGCCTGTATAAAATAGAAAATGCCAATAGCGTGAAAGTATGATAGATACGCAATACTATAACCAAGTTGATAAGCATCTTTTATCTCTCTATCCAATATGGATGTTATAGTATCTTGACAAATTCTTTCAAGTTTTTGCTGCTCCATATCGAAAAAGCCGGATAGCATTTCCCAAGGTTTCAATTCTTTTTGCTTATCCCTTATCTCCGTAACAATAAATTCTACAAGTGGAGCACCTGTGATAATATATTGTATAATAGCCGTAACATACTCCGGATTTAAGACATTATAAATTAACTCCTTGTTCAAAGAGTGATATTTTTCCCTTAGATGATGTATCCTTTGCTTATCTTCATTATTATCTTGGAGTAGTGAAATCCGACAATCTCTACTCCAATTACAAATTACCTCTTTGTTCTCACTATTATTATACTCTGCATACACTGCAATAAATGACCCAAGAATATTTTTAAGAAAGATATTATCCTTTTCAACCAGCTCGGGAGGAAGTTTGTTTAAGTGGCTTTTAAAATCATATAAACATTGTCTCAAAACCCGTAAGTTATCGGATTTTGTGCACATAAAACAGGCAATAATGAAATCACGCATTTCTTTCAAATAATCGGATACCGGTACTTCGCCAAGGAAGTATTCGATGGCTTCTTCTATGTCAGGTTGTATTTCAAATTCCCTACCTATGGTCTTTTCCTTAAACTCATCCCATACAGCCTTGGGAAGTTTTTCAAGGTGGTTCTCATCTCCAATTACGACAACATGACAATTACAATGCTCTACAAAATAGTTGATAAAGCCTAACAATTCCTTCATCTCTATCAGGCACCTTTCGATGTCATCGAATATCAGAAACTTTACACCTTTTATACTGTCGTCTTTCACTTGTAGTAACGACAACGAATCCAGTGTTGCGGAAAAGGAACCATCCTCTTTAGAGTCTTCATTAAAATCCATACTTGTCTTGAAGACTACCTTACCGGCTAATTTCAAAACTCCCTTTATGAAACGCCCCGTTTTCGAATAGAAGAAAGGATTTAATTCCCTATCTATAGCTGTCTTGATGTCATTCACGCTATCCATTCCATAGGTCGAAATATAGATGGGCTTTAGCGTAATTTCCTCGTCGGTATCTGCGGTTCCATCAAACCTCTTCTTCCATTCTTTTATAAGATGAGTTTTGCCACATCCCCATTTTCCTTTCAGCATCACGGCATACTGAGGATTAGTATTATCAGCATAGCTGTTTAAAAAATCAAGAATCAAAGTATTCATACCTTTGTTATTAACATAATTCTATTTTAACTCCATTGGAAAACAAAAATGTAGCAATAAGAACATTAAATATTGAAATAGTAAACGACGCTGCAAATCCATTATCACCACATCCACAATGAACAAAGTTAGTGATATTTCTTAATACAATAATATCCAAACAACTAAATTTCATGTTTCTTCTTTGAAAGATCCAATAAAGGCTTGCAGGAATCGTCAGTCTTACCATTGATTGCTTAAATATGCGTCTCCTATCATAATAATACCCGCAGAAAATGTGATGGTGGAATACATTTGGCGTTTCCTGTCAACATTGTAAACCTCTTTGTAATATACGATATACGCATATTTGAACTCCACGACACGAAAGATTGAATTATCCTTAGTGTTGTAATAAATCACCTTGCCGCTTATCGCTTTGAAAGGACTGTTTACCATTGCTTCAAGAATAGTAGTTTCTCTGGTAGATTCAACGGTTATGGTAATACGTCCGCCAATAACATTTGTCACTGGCCTTCCTTTATTATCTGTCTTGCGGTTAAATTCAATATGTGATGAAATCACTTCTATATCCTTCCCTTGCAAGCACACGGTTGCCTTTAATTCTGCCATGCTGATCTTATTATTTATTATAAAACCAAGACATTTCGCCTTGGTTAAAGCAGTCAGACCGCTTTCAAGACAAGAAGGAGGATATCATATTTCGCAAATATAGAATTTTCCTTTGAACATAACAAACAATCAATTAAATTTATTAACCAGCAAAATAGAAGAAACTCTATTTACAGGCTATCCTCCCTTCTAAGTATTATTTATACAAAGTAGAGAAATGCTTGCAAGTTCAAGATGTACCACGAAATTAAGACTTGATGTAATTTTTTCAAGCTGAGAGCCGAGCTATCCGTGTAATAGTTCGGCTTGTTTTTTTAAAAAAGAGGGAAAGGTTACTTAGGTAGATGATATTTGTCCTTTATATGCTCGGCCACGTGTTCGACTTCTGGGAACAACGTTGATTTGTCTATGCCGAGGGCTTCAAGCTGCTTCCTGATTTTCTGTTTCTGCGCTTTATTGATGATGTACACTTTGTATCTGAAGTTAAGCTGTGCAGGCTTGCTTTTATTGCCATTGATACCATAAAGGAAAAATGCCCCGGACTGCCGGATTATGCGAGGATTGTCAAACATAGGTTTCACGCAAAAGACTCTTTCAATATCCTTTGAGTCAATCACATTTTGGAAATGAGGTTTCTCGTACTTAATTTCATGCAGAAGATAGGCTATGTCTGGTTCATCATTAAAATCTTCACATTCCAAATCCCGAAGGGATTCGATACTGAAATCTATTGGGCGTTTTGCAATATTGGATACAACACTCACCGCATCGCTGTCAAAATATTTAATATCTGACGTTTTAACTTCAAACCGGAATAGTTTACCATCAACATCTTCATTTTCACATGCAAAATACAGAGCTACCAAAGGATTTGTAGTGATATCCAAGAGTCGCGTCGGCAAAGAATAATGCTGCATCTTGACCAATTTTTCAAAGGTGGATGTATATCCTTTGAAATCAGCCGGACATTGGGCAATAATATCTTTGAATATTTTATCCTCATTCTTTATTAAAAGCTCTTCCCGATAAATGGAGGGTATCAATCCGAAATTCTTATCTGACTGTCCTCGATAAAAGATATGGTAATCTATATTGTCCTCTAACTCGTTCTCAAGTTTTTCTAATAGTATTTTGATACTATCAATGTTGGATGAATCCCTCTCCGGAGTATAATTATATGCCTCGTATGAAATCTCCCACGGATGCATTCCAAAGGTCTTGACTATTTTTTCTGACAATTCACTATATGATGCAAAGCTATCATAAGTATAGCCCAGTTTCTTGCTTCTTAAATACGATGAAGTGTTGGAATCCAAAGGAACATATTTTTCTGGATTAGCGTAGAACAGAACAATGCTGAGCTTTCCCTTTCCGACACTTTTAATGTTCAATGCCGTTTGAAAAAGTCGTTCATCTACTTTCCCTTCTTTTACCTGTCCGAACAATTCCCATAATACATTTATATCATTGTTGCCCCTGATTGTCTTCCATGGGAATAGATGCACTTTCATGGGATGGGTTGTCGGGATGCCTGATACATCTGTTGGTTCTGGACAACTAAAATTTAGCTTATGCCTTAAATCCTGTAAGATTTCGACCCTTTTTTCATCGGAGTGAAACTTGTTGAGATACGCCAAGAATGTGAACGGGTCTATTTCTTGCAGTGTAATCTCTTTACCTTTTTCTGTACCATCGCGAAAACCGGTAATACCCATATCTTTTAGCGTAGATATAAGTTCTGGCTGGCTATTCTGTTTTTTAAGTAGCCAATCGGATAATTCTTTGTAGAATGGTATCCATGTAAATTTGTTCTCCATATCTAATGATTTTATTGACTAAAATATAATTATATCATAAACTGTAGCTAATGGTTTACATTCTCTTATAACAACTTAGCAACTTGAAATTGATATGCCTCACATAAAGAATAAGCTCTTGCATAATGGTCATTATCAAATGCTTGCACATAAAAGTAAGGCATAGGAACAACAGAGATGGAGATAGATAGACCATAGCACTCAATGCGGAAAGCATCGATACCTCGCAGAGTTCATTGGTAAGTCCACCTATGGAAACTATTGTTTTCACCCCCGTGCTGAGGGCATTAACGGACGGGTGATACAGGACTTCGGAATTCGTCTTAATATCCCCTCCCTTGACTGCGTACCTATACCAGAATGAGGTTTGTACTCACATTGTCAAAATATCCTATGTCTACTGTAGTTCATATTTATTATATGAAGTTAAAAATTAATTATATAACAAAAGTAGAACTTGTAATCAATAAAATTCCACCTTACATTTTGTTAATGGATAAATACGACCATCTGATAATTCTATATTTTCACCATTTATTTTACCTATTAGTAAATTAAGTTTCTTAGCCCCATCAAATATATCTTTACGCCATCCATCAACATCCCCTTTATAAGATAGACCATGAAAAAGCTCATTTGTAGGTATCCAAAGTTTGCAATTCTCAGAAATAATGCCACCATATTTAGCATTGGTAAATTCGTATGGAGAAGTAACTTTATCAAATAATTCTTCCTCAAATTTATCTTTTCCGTCATCTTCTATATAGCAAAATTCTCTGCCTATTATATTGATCGTTCCAGGTATATTTCTTTCCATATAAAATATTTACTAAGGTGTTAATATTATCGTAACATTATCTAAGCCAGAACTTTTGAAAATCCGGGTATAATATTCTTTTAGCTCAGGACTATTTGTATGGTAAATAACTTCATCAAAAGCGGCAGAATAGTCTTTTGCTTGTTCAATCATATTCTGCTGTTCTGCAACTGCAAAAGGTTTATTCCCAATAGGGCTGTTTGGATTTCTTATAGATTTAGCCCAATCTTCTACATATTTTGCTTCTATGGCAACACTTTTACCATCTACAGAAGTTACATTGTCTGCCACTTTTTTAACTGATTTACCACTCTTCTCGATTCTAAATATTCTTTGTCTAAATGGTTTGTCCCCATATATTTTTCGTATACGATTTTCATAATCGTGCCCTTTATTAGTTGCATTATAACTTTTAAGCCCAAATACATCAATCCACAAATTAGTATTTGATACATATCCATACAGATTTAGTATTCCACCTTCAAGCCGAATCGGATCTTGCGAGACATACATGCCCATCTGTGGCGAGTAGTACCTGAACCTGTTGTACGCCAGCCCTGTCTCCCGGTCATAATACTGCCCCTGGAACAGGAACGGTACCATTCCCTTGTTGCCGGTCTCCTCGATGACGTTCCCGTCCATGTCGAGCACCCGGCTCCACACCTCGTTTCCTTCGGTGTCGTATGCCTCCGTCGGCGTTCCGAGCTGGTCGGTCAGTATCGAGTAGGACCTGCCTTCCTTTATCATTGCCACCGGCACGAAGGACTCCTCATCGAAGAGCCATACCGTCATGTCGCGGCGTTCCGTGTCCGTGTTCCACCTGTCCTCCACGACGGAGTATTCCCTATGCTGCTTCCACTGGTGCAGCGGCACGTTGCCGTTCCATACCCACCGCGTCACCGTCGTGCCGAAGCTCTTGGAGAGCCTGCGCCCGAGCGCGTCGTATGTGAACTCCACCTCCCTCTTGTCGGGCCGTATCACCTTTGCCAGAGAGCCGTCGGCGTTCCACCGGTATCTCCAGCGGTCCTTCTTGCCGTCAAGCCACCTTCCCGTGCCGAGGTAGCGTTCCGTCAGGTTGCCGTCAGCATCGTACTCGCAGTGCCATTCGCCGTCCTGCTCCAGCCGTCCGCCACCGAGGTAGCGGCGCAACTTCATGTCCGGGTCGGGATACAGGTTTCCCGTCTGGTCGCTCTTCCTCCACCGCTCCCTGCCGTCGGGGTATTCCGCCCTTTCGAGCTGCCCCGTCGGGGTATAGGAGTAGCGGGTCTCGCCACGCCTGCTGTCCTCCACGGACAACAGCCTGTCGGCGACATCCCAGCGGTAACGGCGCATATGCCGTGTGCGCGAGTCCTTGCGTGTGCGGGCATCCACCAGACGGCCTATGTCATCATAGGCGAACGAGCGGACGATGCCTCCCGGAAGGATGCGCTCCACCTCGAAACCCAGCGTGTCGTGGCGGTGTGCCGATTCCCACGAGCCCGCGCCGTCGGCGTCGCTGCCGCTGGTGGCAGTGAACCCCTCAAGCTCCCCGTAGCCGTTGCGGGTGCAGCGCAGCGAGGCCCCCGCCGTGCTGTCGAGCGTGAGTATCCTGCCGGTATGGTCGTAGGTGCGGAGTATGGTGTTGCCGTCGGCCGTTTCCCGTGTCGGAAGTCCCAGGGAGTTGTACGCGAACTCCACCGTGCTTTCCCCCCTCGATGCCTGCACCAGCCTGCCGGACAGCCCGTAGGCGTAGGTCTGGTCGGGGTCGCCGGCCGTGGGGTATGAGACGCGCGTCACGCGCGAGCAGGCGTCATAGCCGTATTCCCTTTCCGTTCCCGACGGCAGCGTCTCCCTGACGACGCGTCCGCCCCCGTCACGCAGGTAACGACGGACGGCCCCGTCGAAGCCTTTCTCGGCGGTGACGTTGCCCACAGCGTCAAGGGTGAACTCGTAGCTCTGGAGCTTCTCGTTTATCACACGGTGCAGTCGTTCCTCCCGGTCATAGCGGAAGTTCACCACGCCCCGGTGGTCGCGGCGTCTTGTCAGCTTCCACATGCCGGAGTAGCCGTACTCCACGTGCTGGACGTTGTCACGGTATTCGGTGAGGTTGTCTATCCCGTCGTAGGACAGGCGTATGTCGTTGCCGTCGAAGTCGAGCACGCGCACCACGCGGCCCACAGGGTCGTATTCCCTTTTCTGCACCGCACCCTTGGGGTTGGTGACGCTCACGCACCTGCCCAGCAGGTCGTAGCCGTACAGCGAGGTGTTCCCCCGGCTGTCGGAGGCTTCCGTGAGGTTATGGAAACGGTCATAGGCGAGCCTCGTCACCACGCCGTAGGGGTCTTTCACCGATGCCACCGCACCGTTGCGGTAGGTCATCCTCGTGACGGCACCTTCGGGGTTGGTGCGGCTCACCAGATTGCCCGAGCGGTCATAGCCGAACTCCCACGTGCCGCCGTCCGGCGTGGTAACGGATACGGGACGGTTGCGCAGGTTCCCCTTGGCAGGATACACGGCGGACACGCTGCCGCCGCACGGGTCGGAGCTGTCGGTGCAGTTCCCCCAGCGGTCATATCTGTACAGGGTGCTGTTACCGAGCGGGTCCGTCTGTGCGAGGAGCCGGCGGCTGTCGTCGTAACGCCACAGGTGTTCCCCACCGTTGGCATCGACCTTCTTCCACACAAGGCCGCCGCGGTGGTGGTACACCGTCAGCTCTCCGTGGCTGTCGAGCACCTCGGTCACTCCCTCCCGGAACATGAGCCTGTGGTCGTATATGCCGCCGTCGCCCCACGTGTGCACGCAGCGCGAACCCACGCCCGTACCGTCGTACTCGAAGTACCACGCAAGGCCGTTGCGCCATGTCTCCTTCACGATGAGCCTTCCGGCATATTCGTATGTCATCACGTCGCCCGCCGCGTTGCGCTGGAGGGTCATGTTGCCGTCGGCGTCGTACTCGTAGGAGGCGAGGGTAATCTCTTTCTCCGGATCTTCCGGATGCGGGCCGCATATCTCAAGGATGCGTCCGCTTCTCGTGTCGTGCTCCACCCTCAGGCGGCGGCCCGCACTGTCGGTGATGGAGCGCAGCAGGCCCTCTTTCGTGTAGTCGAAGCGGATGCCCAGACCGTTGCAGTCGGTCACGCTCTCAAGCAGGCGCACGGAATCGTACTCCTTGTGTGTGAAGCGGTAGTAGAGGTCCTCGGCCATGTCCCACACGCAGTAGCCGCCGTCCTGTTCCAGACGGGCCTCCTTGCGTTCGGAGAGGATGAACGAGGGTTCCTCCGCTGTAGGCAGGGGGAAGGCCACCGGGATGCCGTCACTCATGCGGAGCGTCAGCGTGCCCTCTTCCGTGTCCGCGACGACGCCCATGTCGTAGGCGTGGTGCCACCCGTTGCCCAGAGGACCCCGGTAGTCGCTGCGGCTGTACCACGTGCGCTCCCATGACAGGGGCACCGGGCCGTCGAGCCAGAAGTCCTCCTCGTCGGTGAAGAACGTGCCGCTGGCCACGTCCACCGGGTGGCCCGTGACCGTACAGATGGCCTTGTGGAGCATGTTCTTCAGGGATTCGCTCTTTATCGTCCTGTTGACCTTGCTGTGCAGCCTGTCCGCCAGCTTCCTGGTCTTTTTCTTGTAGAAACGCCCGAACGCCCCCGTGCATTTGCGGGCGAGTGCCGCCATGGGGTTGAGGGGGACGGGAACCGGGCTGGTGAGTATCTGCCTGGCGGGAGGTATCGGGTTGATGACACCCGTGGGCAGGAACATGCCCGGAACCTTGTGCACGCTCGGTATGCCCACGTCGTTGCAGTCAAGGTGCAGGTGCGCGCCGCCGCCCGAGAAGGGCATCCCGTCGGCAAGTACTGTCAGGCTGCCCATGAAGGCGTGGCCGTTGTTCTTGGGTATCGCCGCTGAAGGGGCCGCCCAGCCTGCGCCCATGGGGATGTGCGGGATGCTCCGCGTGGGGGTGGATGCGACCGCGCGGGGGATGAAGCCGCCTATCTTGACGGTGGCGCCCAGCATCCCGACGGCCATCGTCAGCACGGTGTGGCCCACCTCGGCGAGCTTCGCGCTGTCGGCGTCGCCCGTCTGTTCCGCTGTCGGTGGCGGGGGGATGAACGAAGAGACCGCCGCCGCGATGAAGTCCTGCGGACGGAGGAGAACCCCGACATAAGGGTGAGGCATGGGCACGACGGGGGACGGGGGTATCGTCACGAGGTGGATGTCCACGCCGATGACCGGGTCGAGCTGCTTGGAGATAGGCAGGCAGGCCATGCCCTTCATGCCCATGGCACCCAGTACGGGGAGCATCGCGGCTTCGCTCAGGCCGTCGGCAAGGCCGCCGATGGCGGCTGCCGCCTTGACGCCCGTGTCGAGGGCATTGACGGACGGTGACACACCGGCCTCGGAGTTCGCCTTGACGCCTTCCGAGATACCCTTGACCTGCGCACCTACGCCGGTCTTTAGGTTTGCACTTACGCTGTCGAAATAGCCTGTGTCCATACCAATTATAATTACCCTTCGGCTTTAAACCATTCAAGATATTTAATGCCGTTGTAGCTTGCTAATTCATTGACATGTTTTTTGGGAACGTCAGAATCATTATAACTTTTTTTCTTTATATAAATGTTTTGATTTTTCTTTTTATCTTTGAATCCGTTTGGGATATAGCACACAATACAATTTGACGCTAATACATGTTCATCCTTAACATAACGATCTATGACCCAATCAGGTACAAATTGATTGTTGATTATTCTTTTTATCATTTCAAAAGGCTCCTCAAAATGATCCAGAATTTCAACTTTCAGAAACTCCGGATAATAAAACTTTATATCAATATCCTTACAAAATTGACAACGGTGTTCAGGGTTAGGACGTTTTTTGGTTTGTCCAGATTCATAAGAATCGAGTTCTTTCAAGTATTCTTCCTGATTAAAATACTGCATGAATTCTTCCTTACTTTTATCGGTCTGACCTATCCAAATCAAATACTCTAACCCGGCCAACGACCCTACTATACCCGTAGGATTCATTTCAAACTCATAAGTACCAAGATATCTTACGGAAGTAGTATTTAATGCTTTCTTTGGAGATATACCACTGCGGCAGTTGTAACATATTACGGCGTTACACTTTAGGATATTCTCGTTATTGATTGTTTCAGCTATCTTTTCTGTATTGGCAGGTATAAGGTTTAGTAGAGCCTTCATTCCATCCTGCGCATATTTCATAATAAGAAAGTCTTCGTCATAGCTCATTATGCCGAGTTCCTTGCAGAATAGACAGCGCATTTCTTTGTTGTCCTCGTCATATTCCTTCCACCATTTGTAGAAGTCCGACTGGTCCATGTATTTTTCAAAATCTGCTTCGGACTCAAATTGCCCGACCCATATCATTATTTTATTCATAAGAACTTATTTTTTATTAGAATATCCTACTACATGTTCACTATGCAATATTTCAATTTCATTTTTAGCTTCCTGTTTCGATTTTGCGCCATTTATTGCATTCGCAAGCTTTTGATGAAAAATGGAACTGGCAGAAGAACGATGGTGCAAACCAATATCTCGACCAATTTTTATTTGCATATTTTTTGTTGATATAACCATCTTCTTAAGTTCTGATGCTGTAAACTCAAGCTCTCTTAACTTTGGCGCAAGATGAACAGGAAACATCTCGTGCATTCCACCACGACCTCTCAAGTGGGCTTTTACTGCATCAATATTAGCTTCTATATCTTCTACTGTAGCCTTATCCCACCAATCATTAAACGCTTTATTACCACGTCCCCATGGAGCAAGCCCCAATACATCAATCCATGTATTTGTGTTATCGACATACCCGTAGAGGTTAAATATTCCTCCGCCAAGTCCGATCGGATCTTGCGAGACATACATACCCATCTTCGGCGAGTAATACCTGAACCTGTTGTACGCCAGCCCTGTCTCCCGGTCATAATACTGCCCCTGGAACAGGAACGGTACCATTCCCTTGTTGCCGGTCTCCTCGATGACGTTCCCGTCCATGTCGAGCACCCGGCTCCACACCTCGTTTCCTTCGGTGTCGTATGCCTCCGTCGGCGTTCCGAGCTGGTCGGTCAGTATCGAGTAGGACCTGCCTTCCTTTATCATTGCCACCGGCACGAAGGACTCCTCATCGAAGAGCCATACCGTCATGTCGCGGCGTTCCGTGTCCGTGTTCCACCTGTCCTCCACGACGGAGTATTCCCTATGCTGCTTCCACTGGTGCAGCGGCACGTTGCCGTTCCATACCCACCGCGTCACCGTCGTGCCGAAGCTCTTGGAGAGCCTGCGCCCGAGCGCGTCGTATGTGAACTCCACCTCCCTCTTGTCGGGCCGTATCACCTTTGCCAGAGAGCCGTCGGCGTTCCACCGGTATCTCCAGCGGTCCTTCTTGCCGTCAAGCCACCTTCCCGTGCCGAGGTAGCGTTCCGTCAGGTTGCCGTCAGCATCGTACTCGCAGTGCCATTCGCCGTCCTGCTCCAGCCGTCCGCCACCGAGGTAGCGGCGCAACTTCATGTCCGGGTCGGGATACAGGTTTCCCGTCTGGTCGCTCTTCCTCCACCGCTCCCTGCCGTCGGGGTATTCCGCCCTTTCGAGCTGCCCCGTCGGGGTATAGGAGTAGCGGGTCTCGCCACGCCTGCTGTCCTCCACGGACAACAGCCTGTCGGCGACATCCCAGCGGTAACGGCGCATATGCCGTGTGCGCGAGTCCTTGCGTGTGCGGGCATCCACCAGACGGCCTATGTCATCATAGGCGAACGAGCGGACGATGCCTCCCGGAAGGATGCGCTCCACCTCGAAACCCAGCGTGTCGTGGCGGTGTGCCGATTCCCACGAGCCCGCGCCGTCGGCGTCGCTGCCGCTGGTGGCAGTGAACCCCTCAAGCTCCCCGTAGCCGTTGCGGGTGCAGCGCAGCGAGGCCCCCGCCGTGCTGTCGAGCGTGAGTATCCTGCCGGTATGGTCGTAGGTGCGGAGTATGGTGTTGCCGTCGGCCGTTTCCCGTGTCGGAAGTCCCAGGGAGTTGTACGCGAACTCCACCGTGCTTTCCCCCCTCGATGCCTGCACCAGCCTGCCGGACAGCCCGTAGGCGTAGGTCTGGTCGGGGTCGCCGGCCGTGGGGTATGAGACGCGCGTCACGCGCGAGCAGGCGTCATAGCCGTATTCCCTTTCCGTTCCCGACGGCAGCGTCTCCCTGACGACGCGTCCGCCCCCGTCACGCAGGTAACGACGGACGGCCCCGTCGAAGCCTTTCTCGGCGGTGACGTTGCCCACAGCGTCAAGGGTGAACTCGTAGCTCTGGAGCTTCTCGTTTATCACACGGTGCAGTCGTTCCTCCCGGTCATAGCGGAAGTTCACCACGCCCCGGTGGTCGCGGCGTCTTGTCAGCTTCCACATGCCGGAGTAGCCGTACTCCACGTGCTGGACGTTGTCACGGTATTCGGTGAGGTTGTCTATCCCGTCGTAGGACAGGCGTATGTCGTTGCCGTCGAAGTCGAGCACGCGCACCACGCGGCCCACAGGGTCGTATTCCCTTTTCTGCACCGCACCCTTGGGGTTGGTGACGCTCACGCACCTGCCCAGCAGGTCGTAGCCGTACAGCGAGGTGTTCCCCCGGCTGTCGGAGGCTTCCGTGAGGTTATGGAAACGGTCATAGGCGAGCCTCGTCACCACGCCGTAGGGGTCTTTCACCGATGCCACCGCACCGTTGCGGTAGGTCATCCTCGTGACGGCACCTTCGGGGTTGGTGCGGCTCACCAGATTGCCCGAGCGGTCATAGCCGAACTCCCACGTGCCGCCGTCCGGCGTGGTAACGGATACGGGACGGTTGCGCAGGTTCCCCTTGGCAGGATACACGGCGGACACGCTGCCGCCGCACGGGTCGGAGCTGTCGGTGCAGTTCCCCCAGCGGTCATATCTGTACAGGGTGCTGTTACCGAGCGGGTCCGTCTGTGCGAGGAGCCGGCGGCTGTCGTCGTAACGCCACAGGTGTTCCCCACCGTTGGCATCGACCTTCTTCCACACAAGGCCGCCGCGGTGGTGGTACACCGTCAGCTCTCCGTGGCTGTCGAGCACCTCGGTCACTCCCTCCCGGAACATGAGCCTGTGGTCGTATATGCCGCCGTCGCCCCACGTGTGCACGCAGCGCGAACCCACGCCCGTACCGTCGTACTCGAAGTACCACGCAAGGCCGTTGCGCCATGTCTCCTTCACGATGAGCCTTCCGGCATATTCGTATGTCATCACGTCGCCCGCCGCGTTGCGCTGGAGGGTCATGTTGCCGTCGGCGTCGTACTCGTAGGAGGCGAGGGTAATCTCTTTCTCCGGATCTTCCGGATGCGGGCCGCATATCTCAAGGATGCGTCCGCTTCTCGTGTCGTGCTCCACCCTCAGGCGGCGGCCCGCACTGTCGGTGATGGAGCGCAGCAGGCCCTCTTTCGTGTAGTCGAAGCGGATGCCCAGACCGTTGCAGTCGGTCACGCTCTCAAGCAGGCGCACGGAATCGTACTCCTTGTGTGTGAAGCGGTAGTAGAGGTCCTCGGCCATGTCCCACACGCAGTAGCCGCCGTCCTGTTCCAGACGGGCCTCCTTGCGTTCGGAGAGGATGAACGAGGGTTCCTCCGCTGTAGGCAGGGGGAAGGCCACCGGGATGCCGTCACTCATGCGGAGCGTCAGCGTGCCCTCTTCCGTGTCCGCGACGACGCCCATGTCGTAGGCGTGGTGCCACCCGTTGCCCAGAGGACCCCGGTAGTCGCTGCGGCTGTACCACGTGCGCTCCCATGACAGGGGCACCGGGCCGTCGAGCCAGAAGTCCTCCTCGTCGGTGAAGAACGTGCCGCTGGCCACGTCCACCGGGTGGCCCGTGACCGTACAGATGGCCTTGTGGAGCATGTTCTTCAGGGATTCGCTCTTTATCGTCCTGTTGACCTTGCTGTGCAGCCTGTCCGCCAGCTTCCTGGTCTTTTTCTTGTAGAAACGCCCGAACGCCCCCGTGCATTTGCGGGCGAGTGCCGCCATGGGGTTGAGGGGGACGGGAACCGGGCTGGTGAGTATCTGCCTGGCGGGAGGTATCGGGTTGATGACACCCGTGGGCAGGAACATGCCCGGAACCTTGTGCACGCTCGGTATGCCCACGTCGTTGCAGTCAAGGTGCAGGTGCGCGCCGCCGCCCGAGAAGGGCATCCCGTCGGCAAGTACTGTCAGGCTGCCCATGAAGGCGTGGCCGTTGTTCTTGGGTATCGCCGCTGAAGGGGCCGCCCAGCCTGCGCCCATGGGGATGTGCGGGATGCTCCGCGTGGGGGTGGATGCGACCGCGCGGGGGATGAAGCCGCCTATCTTGACGGTGGCGCCCAGCATCCCGACGGCCATCGTCAGCACGGTGTGGCCCACCTCGGCGAGCTTCGCGCTGTCGGCGTCGCCCGTCTGTTCCGCTGTCGGTGGCGGGGGGATGAACGAAGAGACCGCCGCCGCGATGAAGTCCTGCGGACGGAGGAGAACCCCGACATAAGGGTGAGGCATGGGCACGACGGGGGACGGGGGTATCGTCACGAGGTGGATGTCCACGCCGATGACCGGGTCGAGCTGCTTGGAGATAGGCAGGCAGGCCATGCCCTTCATGCCCATGGCACCCAGTACGGGGAGCATCGCGGCTTCGCTCAGGCCGTCGGCAAGGCCGCCGATGGCGGCTGCCGCCTTGACGCCCGTGTCGAGGGCATTGACGGACGGTGACACACCGGCCTCGGAGTTCGCCTTGACGCCTTCCGAGATACCCTTCACCTGCGCGCCTACGCCGGTCTTTAGGTTTGCACTTACGCTGTCGAAATAGCCTGTGTCCGCCATAACTGTCAGTTTTTATCGTTATTTAACTCGAAAATACAAATAGGCAGATGCAGCAATGGCAATCACAATAATTACACCGAGCCAAAATCGGAATCCGGTTGGACCCAATAAGTCAAGAAAGAAATTTCCTCCCCAACTTCCGGGTCTGGCGTATGTCCATTTCCAGTCGAATATCAGTCCGACAAGCCAAACCAATAGCAGAAAGATTACTACTAAGTACCCCACTTTAGGGTTCGCATAGGCATATTCGGTTGCATTAGTGAACAGCCTTTCAAGATTTCGCAATATGTTGTTCAGCCATTCCATTGTATTTTCCTAAATTTCTTTTATACTCATACAAATAATTCTCCCAGTTATCTCCTAACACTTTGGTCAGAACTTCATTTATTTCATCGTCACTGACCAGCTTGGAGCGTGCCGAACTGTTTAACAGGCTTAATAACAGGAGAGGATAAGAGGAGTTCTTTATCAGGTCTATGGAAAGTTTGTCTGAAAGTCTGAAACCTTCCACATAACATTCCGCAGCTAACGATTTCTCATAATTATTTTCCCGGCACCAACCACACAGCCTCAATGCTTCACTTTGCATTAGGTAATCGTTGCATCTGGAGTATGCTTCAGCACCGCGATAGTACGTCTCTGCCGCTTCTTTCCAAAGCGACTCTCGTACATAGATGGAGGCTTTCCCCAATAAGGTGTTTCCGAGCAATCGGCAAGCTAAAGAGGGATCTAATTTTTCTTCCCCGATTTCAGCGGCTTCTACGGCTTTGTCGGCAAAGTACATGGCCGTCTTGTAGTCCTTACGGGAAATCTGGTCTGTATATAGAATTGTATATACGGTTACAAATTGACTGATCCAGTTAATGTCTTTCTTCACATTTTCGAGAGCGATATCGAGGCATTTCTTCGCAAATTCCTCTGTTTGCGCTGCATTCCCTTTTTTCACACTGTTCATCAGTTTGATTAATGCCAGCCTGAAATTCGAGGCTGCCGGGTCGCTCTTATCTTCATTCGCCGCTTGTTCCGCGAGTTGCTCCATTGCACCGTCTAAATCTATTGGTGGATAAATAGACACCGCGTCATTGGAGTGTTTGGCCATTAGTTTGCCAAACTGTTCATAGTCTTTTATGTCGGATATCCCCCATACCATTTGCTTGTGGAATGGCAGAGCAAGAGCCTTTTCAAACCATTCACGACATCCGTCATAGTCGTATGTGTTCTTTAGGTTAAAGACAAAACTGCATTTCATATCAGTCCCTTTTACAAGGGATTCTGTCAGCTTGTTGAAGTTGGCAACTGCGACGGAGGCATCGTTTTCCGCTTCTTCCGACTTATAATCAGCTATCCAATCAACACGTTCAAAGACAATATCTTCGGGTTTCTTTGAGTTATTCCAGTATTCTACTTGTTGTGCAATATACCCTACAACATCTTTTGAGAAATCGGTTCTGGAACTGAACGGAAGTTCTATGAGGAACACCATATCTTCCTCTTCGCTATCAAGGGCAAGCATATAGTCATAGAAAGCATCAAGCATACTTTCGTCTCCCGGATTGATGACGATACGGATTAACTTGACCGGTTTCCTGACTGCATCTTCCCATTGGTAGAGCATCTTGTCTGCTATTTGTTGTATGGCGTTGCTCATATGCTGTTAATTCAATTTGACAATAGTTCCGGCTACGGCTGTGGTTCCGGAAGAATCTATCGTAGCCTTTGTTGTACCGCTGACCGTGGCACTGCTGCTGCCGGTTGCTGTAAAATCAGTACTGGAGATATTATAATTGCTGCCTGCTGTACAATCAATATTTTCTGCTGATTGCGCAATATTGGCACCCGCGGACTCTGTTATGTCCTTTTCCGCATTAGATGATATATTGCCTTCGCTATCAATCATTATTTTGTTTTCTCCAACACATAAGGTGATGCTTTTAGAGGCAGATATTGTGATATTTCCTTCTCCGTCTGCCGTATAGCTGTTGCCTTCCTTGTCTTTCATCATAACGCTTCCTTTTTCATCATCAAGCGTTATGGTACAACCGCTGCGGGTAGTCAGGCTTTTTGTTTTGTTTGAACTGCCGCCACCGGTGCCTGACTTTCCATGGAATAAGCTGCCAAGTACAAACGGACGGTTCGGGTCATCATATCTGAATGCCACCATGACTTGGTCTCCCTTTTCGGGTATGAATACAAATCCTCTGTTTGTGGGCACTTTGTCGCTTGTACCTGCGTCAGGAGTGAGCACCCGTATCCACGAGGTTTGCATCGGGCCGGTCTGCCAGTTCATCTTGACTTGGACGCGGCCTAACTTTTTCGGGTCCTCGTTGCTGACAACCACGGCCTGCTGTGTATGAGCGACAGGCAGAGGTACATCCGGGCATGGAAGGGTGGGAATAGAGGACGGAAGTGCGGTGAAATAGTTCTGGTAACTGTCACCCATACCGGCTACGTGGGTTATTTCCGTAATGATATAGGTGCCGATGCTATTTTTTACGTGGATACCTATTCCTGTATGGATAGCGGTATGAACATCTATGATACTGCCCACCGTGAGGATGCGGCAATCGCTTTCCCCGGTGATGAAACTGGATGCGGCGCTGTCGCTTTGCTGCCTGCGTTGGAAATAGGCGTCAAGTTCACCCTTATTGGTTATGCGCGGTTCCGCCCGTTGGACAGCGGGAGCAGTAAACAAAGCCAATGATGAGTCAAAGGCCGCTTGTCCTAATGTGTTTTGTCCGGCTGCGGTATCGGGGGATTGGCCATTATAGGTCTGGTCGTTCACCGAATGGTAAGAACTTCCCTTTATTGGTCGGGCAAGTGCCTGCGAGCAGACATCGAGCACGGATAGTTCCTCGCCGTATGTCAGCTTGGTCGTCGAGCCGGCCTGTGGCTTCCCGAATACAAGGTTCTGTCCGTCGTAGTAGAGCCATTCCTGATATTGGCGGGCAAGCCGTTGTATGAATCTGAAGTTGGTTTCCTCGTACTGGCATTCGTATTCCAGCTTCGATTTCGTTTCCGGATTGACAAGAGCTTGCACTCCCGCCTTGTCTGTAAGTTCCTTAACGATGTCAGACAAGGATTTGTTGCACCATGAGGCACAAGTGTGGTCTGACTCCAATAGGAATGTTGACGAATATCCCGTCACTTTTATATTTCCGTGTGTTCCACCGGAACGATGAAGTCCCACCATGGTGGCCACGCCGACAAAAATAGTGCCGCCGAAGTCCATGATTACTTTTTTCCCAACCCAGTCTTTTGACGCCTCCGGGATTTCCACACCATAGGCTTCTATGGCTTGGATATCCAGCGTTATCTCAAAGTAGTGATGCTCATTGATGCTCTGTTTGAGCATCAACTGCACAAACGACGGCATGGGTATGCCGGCTATTTCCAATGTGACTTTTTTTTGTTCCAGCATGGCGGCATTATATTTGACGGTTTATATCCAAATTGCCAAAGCCGCCCGGCGGAAGTCCGTCGGACGGCCTGACAAATGTTTTGATTTAGGATTTACCTATGTACGCCGATTTATTTCTTCGGCCAACGGTTGTCAAGAGCTGCGCTGCCGACGATGATTTCTTCAGCGGAGAACGTAATGGTGATTGTCATAGGCACATCGTTGTTCGCGTCCAGAGTTTCCGAGTAGTGAACGATGTATGCGTTCTTGAACTGAATCTCCTTCATCTTGGCATCTTCCTCCGTTTTTTTGTAGATAATCTTTCCTTCTACAGGTTTGAAAGGACTGTTCAACATCGCTTCGATGACCGAAGTGTCTTCTGTTGATTCGATGGTTGCTTTTACTCTACCACCCAATACGCTTGAAGAGGGCATACCTTTAGGGTCCGTGTTACGACTAAACTCATAGTTTGAATAAAGGACGTCAAATTCCTTGTTGTTAAGTTCCAATGATGCTCTAAATGCCATAATACTTGGATTTAATGGGTTAAACTTAATTATTTTACTTCGGTTTCTCCGTCCTTGCGCCCTAACCGGTATAGATGCAAAAAAGAGAAAACCTCAAAAACGATTTTTTGAAATTTCCTCTCAGCCTCCGGATGACTCAGTTTTATTGTGGGAAAAAGAGAAGAAAATAAAACATCATCTTTGATGTGAGCAAATATAAGTGCTTATATTCATTTTTCCAAATTTTTTAGCGCGTTTTTTTGCTGTTATTTTCATTTTAACACGTTTTAAACTAATGTTCGTGTATAAAGCCACTGTCCTATATGATTAGAAACACGCCCCGTTGATGATGTGTCGCTATTAAATTGATTCCCGGTATTGTACAATAACACTTGTAGAAGAAGTTTCATCAGGAACGGACGAAACCGTCGGAAAGAAAACTGCTGCCGGAATGCAGAAAAACGGTATCCACCGCATGAAAGTGGCAGATACCGTTAGCAGATTGACTATGCAGTCTGAATGTTTGCGTATATCCTAATTCTTACGTCCATATCGGCAGATGAGCAATGAACTTAATACCAGGAGTGCAAGGGCAATCATCCATGTATAGATCTTCCGTTCCTTTTCCAAATGTTCGATGTCCGCCGCTTGTTGTTTGGAGCAAGTTGTCAGTATATTAATCTGGGATTGTTGTGCCTTGCAGATATCCATAAGTTCAGCATTAATCCGTTGCTGTGTCTCCAGCGAAGTTTGGATGTTCTTGAAGTTGCGGTTGGTCGTATATGCGTCACGGATATATCCGGGCGTGCTTACCTGTAACGAGGGAACCTGTATGCTGTCCGGAAGGTATGTCAGTTCTGCATTATTGCGCCGTTCCGTTGCGAAGCTGTTGAACAGGAGTATGCCAACAAGTGTGCCGCTGATCAGAAAGGCTATTAATGCTATGATGGCAAACATTGTGTTTGATGATTTCGCGACAGGTTGTTGGTACTCTCGTTCAAGCCATGGATGATGGTTCATCGTGTGAGGCGGAATGGATGTTCCATACTCCACTGTCCGGACTTCGGCATTTTCTTCAGTCTCTTTTTTCTCAAGAGCCTTACGTCTTGATATATCCATAAATTCGCGCTTGGCAATCTGGTATTTATCCGCTTGATAAATTACAAGGTCGTTTTTTACCAGCCAGTCAAGAACGTCCTTGACACTCCGTTCTGATACCTTGAGGTTGCTGATGCTCCAAAATATTTCTGCACAAGATACCCATATTGGCTTCTGGAGGCACTTCTGATATAGGATTTCAAGAATCTCTGCCTGTAGTTGTTCTCTTGTTGGTTCCATTTTATTTACAGTATTAATTGTTTCGGAATAAAATAATATTTCTTGCCGGCGATGAATACAGGTCTGAAAAGGTTGCGTTGATACATGTCTTCCAGTCTCTTCATCTTTGAAATTAGGGCTGTATAGCCACTATTAAAGTCCGTCAGTTCAACCTTTCTTTTCTTTAGTTTCTTCACCTTTGTTGAATTTAAAAGGCTGTCATTGGCCATGACTCCCGTCTTACAATAGAAGATTTGAGCCAAATATGGATTTCTGGGCAATACTTTTCGATAGAAACTTCTGTTTATGCTTTTCTTTTGCCGGTTAAATTGCTTGCGAAGCACTCTTAGCTCCTTTTTCCCTATGTTATCTGAGAACTCCGGGAGCAGTCCCCTGTAGCTTTGCAGCAGTTCCATCACTTCCTTGTCATCGAGTAGATATCCATATTCGTACCCGTCCATTATACTGTCCGCTACGGAGGCCTTTATATAGTAGGTGTCATTCACGCTGTTTCTATCTATATCGTCAAGGCTCATACTGTCAGGATTTTCCGTATGATGGAATATATGCGTCAGTTCGGATGTGGGACGGCTTCTTAGGACACCTATATTTCGCTCATAATCTTTAAGTGAGTGCAACAGTAGGCTGTCCGTCTCGAAAGATTGCCATAATACGGAATCCAAGGCTGTTTCCAAAGCGTTGCTTTCCAGTCTGTTTCTACCTTTAGGGAATAAGATTCCTCCTACCGTAAGGCTGTTGTATGGAGCATCATACAGGTATAAGTTGGCATCCGTAGCTTCTATGTTCTTGAACAGCTCCGTCTTTACCAGTCTGCTGTCTGCGATATAATTGGATATATGGTCTATGTATTTCGTAGAATGGCTGTCCAGAATGGATTTGGCCTGCAATAGGAAGTCCTGATAAGAAGTGCCTGATGCTCTGTCTATCTGGGCAAACAGAAGCCTTGCCGGTTGGGTTGCCAGCCACGAGAGTTGTTGCTCGTGCAAGGATAAAGTTTGTTTTGACCCTAAAATGACAAATACATTGTTGCTGAAACGGCTTTCGTTATCATAACGGGAGATTTGTTTGATAGCCCCGCCAAAACCGTAAAACGATGATTGTTCCTCTTGTTCGTTTTTCCGCTTGGAAGAAATGGATTGTTTGATATAGTCGAGCCAGGCTGAAAAGTCCTTGGTTGGGGCCAAATGTCTGTTTTCTCCGTTGGAGGATATGCAGGTTGCCGAGAAAGTGTAGTCATACCCGGGCTTCATTTTCAGCTTTAGGTTCTGTAGCACATTGATATATGGGGATAGATAAGGCAGGTCGGCATCATTGAACAGTAGATGTATGTTCACGTTTTTGTTTTCCGCTTCCATCTTTCGGACATCGGAAACCATGATGTCTCCGCCTTTGATATTGATAATCTTATTCCAGTTCTTGTCCCAGACGGACAAAGGATAGTTCAGCCGGATATTCCCATTCGTCATAGGCCCTGCCGGGTTTCCATCCAGGTTGAACAACATCGTACCCTGAATATTCGCATTATGTAATGCCAACGTATCGGGATACATTAGGTTGACAGCACACAACAAAGAATCACGGTATCGTGAATAATCAATATGATACACCTCATTTTGGCCGACTTCTGCAAGAAGGTCAGCGGGAACCCACCCTAAAAAGCGTTTGGTACTGTCTGATAATGCGGGAACATTGGAAATCAATGCGGATTTGCCGCTCTTGTCCAACTTGTATAGGTAAACAACCTCTCCGCTGACAACTACCGCATCCGTTGTTGTTTTCAAAAACGGCTCTCCGTATATTTTCAGGGTATCTCCATTGAAGAATTGATGGATATCGAACAGCTTGTTAATGCTGTTTATGCCTATACGGTACCTTATCGGCTGGTTGTTGCGGGGATTGATGCGGGCATGGTCGTACATCAGTACATTTTCCGATGGTATCCATCCGGCATAATTGACTTTACGGGGTTCCTTAAAGTGTCTCTTGCTGTTATACAGGAAACCTATTATCGACTTGGGCTTGCCTGTAATGTCTGGGTCAGCCTGAACGAGCTTGTAGGTTCCGTTCTTTTCACCTACTATGTAATAGGGTGTGCCAATTCCATGTGAAGACCGCTTACGCTGGAAATACGGGTCTTCATAACTTTGATTTCCGGTCCTGTCCGAATAGACAATTCTGTTTGTCTTGCTTTTCTTTGTTTTGACAGGAGCTTCTGTTGATTCCGGATAATTGAATATATCCTTATCCATTATTTGTATTCTGTCGCGGATGGACACTTGGGCAGATACGTTGCACGCAAGAGTAATCATCACGGCCACAGAAAACAGATTTCGTATGAGATTCAGTTGTTTCATTTTTCAATATAACTTTGTGTCACATGGATGGACTTGACGCAATTCAAATCGTCAATTTTAACATCATCAATACTCACACGCTTTTTCCTGTTGCTTTCAAGAAAATGCAGTCCTTGGCAATAGCCGTTGAAGTCATTGTATTTTTCATCATTGATGACGACCACTACCTGGTCTGCATCAATGCAAAAATATTTGTTACGGATATAATTCGTATGTTCGTAATAGACCGACTTTTGTGAGACTTTGGCGTCAGCTATGGCTTGCAGGTGTTTTTTTATATCATTCTGTACCAGTACCAACGAATCCACCGTGACCAGTTCCTCTGCTTTTTCAAAGCGTGGGAGAATGGTTATACGGTGCTTCACCGGATATTTCGTCGTATTGGTTTGTAATGAGATGGTGTATTCTCCCGGAATATCATACGAATACACGACTTGCTGCTCGTATGCGTCCACAGTACCGCTTTCTCCAAATTCCCATAGCCATGTGTCCATACCATAGCCTTCTGCCGAAAAGACCAGCTCTTCACCTTGATAACCCTCTGACACTCCATTTATACGGGGTATGGAATCAATGGCCTCATGCTCCAGCCCTGAGATAACTTTGATATACTTGTTTACGGAGTGTTTTCCGTCTATTTTCAAAGTAATAAGATATTTGCCGGCCTTACGGTAAGTGTATGACACATCCGTATTTCTCATCAGTGTATCACCGTTTCCCATTTCCCAAATGAGCCGCTTGCCTTTAATCGCTGCCGTATCGTTGACTAATAGCTCCAACCGCTCATTGACCTCATAATGAAAATTATCATTGGTGTCATACACATAAAAGTCAATATTGGCAAGGTGCGACTTCGAAGGCAGGAACAAAAACAAAAGGATACCTGCCATGGCAACCAGTCCCAATATGATGATTGTTATAGTTTTCTTATTATCCATTGCGAATGTTTTATAAATTGGCTTTACATTCTTCCAAATCCCGTTCAATCAGTGCATTGTTATGTACCAGACTGTTCAATTCCTCTTTTATGTCGAATTGGCATTTAAGCATTCTGGAGGACAACACGCCGAAAAGGAATTTCGTATTCATATTGTTTTCCTTGTATATATGCTGCAATTGGTAAATCCCATCCTTCACCTCGTCCATCTTTTGTACCTGATGAATGTTGAAGTCCAGAGAGTCAATCTCATTCCAGATGTTCTGCGCCTGCTGCATATGTGTATGCTGGATTTCAAAAATGCGTTCGGAATGGTTGATTTCGTTTATCAACTCCGAACTGTCCTCTGTCGGTACGTTGAGTATATACCGGCAAAGTATGATATAAATTGCGGCTACTGAGAAAATCAGCAGCAGGAGGAAACGGATGTTTCCCCATAGCATTTCGTCTTTTGTCATGGCTTCGTCAGTTTATTCTTGGTTAATTCCTGATATTTGATTCTACACTTTTCAAGTTGCTCCATGTTGCTTTCACGCTTTTTGCTTTCGCGGTCAAGGTCATCCATTGATGATTGGATGACACGGATCTGTTCAAGCATAGCTTTATACACTTCGTACTTGCTTTTATCGGCCTGCATCGCAATGTCATTTTCCATTAATAACCGTTTTTTGGTTATCAATTTTTGCATGTGCTTGTGTTCACTCGAATTTCGCCGCTTGGTCTTCAGATTGTTCAAGTCCCGGAATAATTCTTCTATCTGGAAGTTAAGTTCTGCCTGTTTCTTGAACACATTGTCATATTCGGCCTTCTTGCTTTCAAGAAGGGATATTCCCTTTTGTGCAGTCACAATCGTTACGATACCTCCGGTTGTGGTAACAATCAGTGCGATAGCGAATACCAAAGTAAATCGGAGTTTCGCTTTCAAACGAGCTATTTTGTTTTCTGCTTCCATACTTGCTATGATTTAATCGCTCAACCTATAAACGACCATGATCGTTTCTTTTGAGCCTCTATTGTTTCGTGACTTTCGTCTCCTACTATAATATTCTCACGAACCATTCCGATGTATTCCAGTTCACTCATTTTGTGGAACATATTGCTGAGCAGTGTCACAAATGCCCCTGCCGTCTGCAATGACTGGTTTATATTGGTATGGTCATACATAAGCTTGGTTAGGCTCTCTATCTTCGTGATAAATTCAGAGGGTGTGACATTGGTCCACTCATAGAAATATTGGAGCAATTGTTCTCTTTCCGTTTCAGAAAGACTTTGAAGAGCGGAGTTCAGACCGTTTGCAAGCTCATTCACGGCCTGCACAAGATATATCGGCGGTTGCTCTAAGGCGATTTGTTCGATAAAGAAGATTCTTGAGTTGTAAAAGGCCGAGAAAGCCTTACACAGCTCAAATGTATTATTGGCAAGCGTATCTCTACGCTTGTCAGCAACATTCCTGCTGTAAATGAGTTTCACGTCTTCTTTTATCGACTGTAGGGTACGTGCCAATTGGGAAATGAATGTTTTAATCCCATCGTGGCAAGCGGAATGTTGTACCGGTGGAATATATTGATGATTGATTTTATAGGTATTCCCTTGTCTGCATACCTCTGCCACCAGCAAAAAATTCTGGCTGTAGAAAGATTTGTTGACTTGGTTTCTGGGAACGATATGGAGTTTTATGCTCGGCAAGACATACGGGTGATGCAAAGGCACCTCTTCCGGGTCCGGTTCACCGACAGGTATCAAGTGATACGGATCTACGGATATTAGTACCATATACTCGCTGTCCTCGGCTTGCAGACCGGATTCTGAAATGGTTGCACAGGGTTTCTCATCCCCGTATAAACCGTCGTAATAAACGATGGGCAGACCGCCTTTGGTGATAGCGTTGCAGCTTTTCAGGCGGACACAGAGAGTGGACATGGTATCACCTGAAATCTCTATTTCAAGATTGTCACCTATCCCTTCAAGGACCTCTCCAAGACCATAGTTATAACTGGTCAGACTCCTTCCTGCTTCGCGGTTGAGAGCTTCCGTTTGGCAATATTGGTTTGCAAAGAAATGCTGGCTGGTCAGCTTCAGACCATTGACCCAGTTTACAGGCAAATATGTTAGTGTTTTCATATATTATGATGTTTTTGTTTCTACTTGTACACGTCGGATATATATCGTTTGATTATTCTTAATCTTATTGCCCTCACTCGTCAGAGTGGGGTCAAGTATTCTTATGAACAACGGGAAGTTAAACCATTTTGAGGTATAGAACATCCATCCGATTTGCATATCTTCCTTCTCTGTTTCAATCTTGTTTTGGGGGAAACGCCTGTTTTGGTCTTCGATAACCCAATTGAACCAATTCCCAAGAGATATTTCATTGGGCAGGCGGACAACCAACGAAGCGTATGTCGGGTCTTTTATATTCCGTTTGATTTTGACTTTGACCGTTCGGAAGCCGAAGTTGTCTATGTTGTCCCAATATTTCCGGTCAAAGGTACCATAGCTCAATTCCCATGGGGTATATATCGGGTGCGGGATGTCCAGGAACAGGGTTCTGCTGTACATAATCAGATATGGGATTGCAAACCACAGGATATTTGTTGTGTTCCATAGCGAATAAGGTAGCTTGCTTATCAGTTCAAACAGTAGATAGTAGCACCATCCGCCTAAAGCGCATATTGTGGTTAGAGTGAGAATGACCGCTGTTCGGGAACTGCCAATACCGATTGCTCCGAACAAATCGGAGGTTGACAGTTTGCAGAACAATGCTCCAAGGAGGATATAGGACAATATCGTGAATGTCAAGCCTCCCCAGACGTATTCGTTTTTTAGGAAACCGAACAGGCTGGGTAAAGCAACGGCAATGGAAGCCAGAAGAATGAATATGATTAATTTCTTCAGGCTAAGTTTGCTCTTGATCGTTTTTATTCCGGTCAAGACAAATATCATCACGGCTACAAATAATGGAGCCAATAAATAACGTGCAAAGAAATATAGCAATATCTTCATATTATTAGATTTTTCATAAGTTCATATTATATCCTAATCGGTTTTCTCCGAGTATAAAATCCGTTTCTCCACGTACCAGATAATCAACTTCGATATTTCTTGTTGAAAGGATGAAAAATTCAAGTATCCGGCGGACATTGGATAGATGCGTTTTTACCTCCTCATAGTCATCTGTCGGAGTATCAAGGATGATTGTCGCCGTCAAATCATCGGTTTCGCTTATCATTAGACCATTAAGGCCTAATGTCTGTCCGACACATCCGGAACCGACGGAAAGGTAAACCGTTTCATCAATCTCATGGACTTCCAGTCGCAGTTTCACCTTCAATCCCAAAACGATAAGAAGCAGTTGCTCGATAGCAGGCAGGTTCTCTTTATACCGTTCTGCATTGCAGAGGAATAGGAACAGCTTATATTTCTGATGGGAAGTAATGGATAGTTCGACATTTTCCATTACTTCAATCATCTTGATGAAGTTCTTCTTGGAGTCCGGGTCTGAAAAGAAATTCAGATGGCGGTTATTGATACGGACCTTTTCTTTGAAAAACTCTGTATCAAAGGGTGCAAAGAATTGTATAAGCTCTTTATCCTGTTTTTCATTGGCTCGGATGGCTTCAACTATCTCCTTGTTGCTCATGCCCGGTGTGCTAAGCACCAATGGATGAAATAGTAATTCCGGCAATTGATGATAGATGCTGTTTCTTGCCAGATTCAGCAATATATATTCTTTGTCGGCATTTGTCGCCGCGATATGCTGTACCGAAACACTTAATACATCTCTGGATTTCACACGACTGTTCATACCATGGCAATTAACCATAGTATGGTCCAACAGCCGCCGGTCAAGAATAAATTGAAGTTCATCATAAAAGATTTCTGCGACAAAATTTATTGCCTGACTTCGTTGGATGCTTTCCAAGGGTTTCTTTTGCGCTAACATTGTTCCCATATCAGTTCACCGTTTCGATAGTTTATGACGATGTTGTCACCCGACTTGATTTGCTCAGAGACAATCAGACGAGATACGGACTTCTTGATATAAGTTCTTATGACTCCTGCTATCGGACGTGCGCCGTATTTGGGAGAATACCCTTTGTTTGCCAGATGTTGCAATGCTTCATCCGACAAATTCAACTGGATGTTTTTCTGTTTCATCAGTTGTTCTTGCAATCTTCCAAAATGGAGGTTGAATATCTGTTTGGCGACATTTTCATCTATTGGCGCAAACGGAACCACCTCGGTGAGACGTCCCAAAAATTCAGGTCGGAAATACTGTGCCATAACCTCGATGAGCTTTCCGGAATCAGGAGTATGTCCGGATTGTATTTGTTCCACAATCCACTGGCTTCCGATATTGGATGTGAAAATGATTATGGAATTTGAAAAATCTCCTTCCCGGCCCAGTTTATCATGTATTTTGCCTTCATCCATCATTTGCAGGAAAACATCATAAACGCTGCTATGGGCTTTCTCAATCTCATCGAATAACACTACCGAATAAGGTTTCTGTCTGATTTGAGTGACCAGTAAACCACCTTCCTCATATCCTACATATCCCGGAGGTGCACCATACAGCAATGCAGCCGAATGTTCTTCCTTGAACTCGGACATGTCAAATCTGATCATGGCTGATTCGTCATCAAACAGTAACTCGGCCAGTGATTTTGTGAGTTCTGTTTTTCCCGTTCCGGTAGGGCCAAGGAAGAAGAATGAACCTATAGGCTTCTTGGGGTCACTCAGTCCGCTGCGTGATTCTATAATGGCATCTGATAAAGTCGTAATAGCCCGGTTCTGTCCTTTGACCCGTTCTTGCAATTTGCTCTCGATGCTCAAAAGTCGGTCCTTCTCGCGGGCTTGTATTTTTCCGATAGGTATATTGGTGCACTCCGCTACAATCGCCTCTATTTCCGAAGAGCGTATCTCTTCAATAGACTGGTCGGATAGTGCCTTTAATTCTTTGATGATGCCCGACAAACGTCCTGCTTTTATCGCGATGTCATCTTCTTTATCCCATACATAGTTGTCTGACAGTTTGGTGGTCAATACGACACTGATTTTGCTGAATACAGAACGGTATAGTAAGTAAAGCGGCCCTTCAGATATTTTTTCGTCGAGACTCTTTATTTCCTCAAAATCCGCTTCCAAATCAGAAACACTGGCTCGTGCATTCTTATTGCATAGCCGGACGGCAGCAGCGGTTCTGTCAAGCAGGTCGATGGCGGCAGATGGCAGGCTGCGTTCCTTAAAATATCGTTTGGAGAGTGCGATTGAATCTTTAATACACGCATCTGAAATTCTCAGCTCGTAATAGTTTTCAATCCTTTTTTTATGTAATTGTATGGCACTTTCAAGTGTAGCCGTATCCAGTTCTTCAATCTTTATGATATCAAGACGCCCTTCTATCGGATGCTTTTCGATGTTCTTCCGGTAAGAATCGTTCGTGAGTGTGAGAACAAGATTTGCGGCTCCCTCGCTGATTTGTGCACTTAATATGTTGATGAGTGTGGATGCTTTGCCTGATACGCTGTTCTCCAAAAGGACCTGTAAATCATCAATCACCAGCACAGCTTGTTCCAATTGGTTGAGCTTGTGCATCAGATTGACAACTTTTTGTGCTATCTCCGTTTCAGACGAGGTTGATGCGAGCAGTTTTGCCGTATTGAGTCCGACAATAGATATTTGCTTTAACATCTCGTCTTCATTCTCACAGATATCTTTGACAAAGGCGTTGATGATGGAACTCTTCCCGATACCGGATTCACCGACAATCAGTATGCCCTTGTTCTCTGAGCGTTCGAGGCATTCTAAAATAGTACGGACCTCTTTTTCCCTACCGACGACAAAGCCACCGGCATTGATGGTTTCTTGCTTTTTTAGGTTGTCGGCATAAGGAACGCTTGCTGTTATCTGCATTTCCTCTCCTTGATAAGAATGCAACGGGGTAAGGGCATTGTAGTGGGACAATATGTCATCTTCCGAAACATCCAGTATCTCTATCTGCTGATGCGAATATACGACACCTTCACGCAATATGGCGGTAAACACACAGATGGAGTCTATGGAATCCGCTCCTAATTTAATTTTAGACCGTTCGGACTCATCCAAGACTTTTGACACTTCTTCGTCAGGCTCCACTTCTTCTGTGGAAGTGCCACTGGACCTATACATTTCGCGGTGGGTGTCAAACCATTCCATTATGTAGCCGACATCCTTCTGCATCGAGGATAAAATTTCTTTTAGACCCGTGTTTTCTGCAAACATGGCCATGACAAGATGTGACACGCCGAACGTGTTATGCTTGTCTTGAAGTGCCATTCCTCTTGCTATCTTAAGGGCAGACACCAAACTTGGACTATAATTGCTATCATTCATACGAATTTGATTTTATAGTTTGAATTACATACAGAGCGTTCAGTCAAATCTTTTTCAAGATAATGGGCCAATTCTTCCAGATTGGGAATTTCATCTTTATCAAATTGTCCAAGTTTTATCTTGACCTCTGTCACTCTGATTAATCCTTTTTTGCTGTCAGGAGATATAGCTACGCCATTACCGACTTCGACTGATTCAACATGTTTTCCCAGCTTGTGAAACAAGTAGCTTTTGATGTCTTCTTTAGATATAATCCGTTCCCGGGACAACAGACCATACCTTAAACTATTAATAAGTTCCTGTTCGCTATCATGCGTTGTTCCTCCTTGCATACAAGTGCGCAACATGATGCCTGAAGCGTCATATTTTTCTATGTTGAATTGCTGTATCAGTGTGCGTTCATTGAAACCGTTCGCCAGAGATCCGGAAGTCACCCAATATTTTATCTCGGCATTGGTCGCATCCTTTTGTGGGACACTTAAAACAAAGGCCTTTATTTTGTTATCTCCTTTTAGCGTGGCCTCCAATCCTTTCTCTATATCATTTATCTTGTTGAACAACTCTTTGAGCTGCGTCGAAAGTGCATCCGGATTCATTGAAGCAAAAGCACTCCCGTCTTCTTTCATTAATTGTAACACTTTTGAAATTAATGAGCGGGCACTGTCCGAATCAAATCGTTCAAGGTCGCCAAAATACAGGCTGAATATACCTGTCGGATTTTCCTCATACTGGTTCAGTCGGTTTACATATTCCCGGCCTTTGTTGTCTTGAAACGAGCGTATGTTCAAGAATTGTGTACGGCCCGGACATTTCAGGGGTATAATTCGTCCGGTGGAACGGAAATTATGCTGTTTGTAAACGATTTGTCTGTTTACAACCGGAAATGTGTTCAAATATACTTCCAGATTTTCAAGACTTTCTTTCGTGAATATTTCAGGAAAGACTATCTTGACCCAAAAGAGATTCTCAGAGTCATCCGGGACCTCGCAGTCGGCCACATAACCGGGAAACATTTCTCGGTAGGTATGTTTCTCTTTGGAAGCATCTTTTATACCCACATTAAAATATAGGTCACTATAAAAATCGCGGATTTCATCAAAGTAGTGCGCATTACTATATGGATCTTCAACATGAAGGCCTGTTTTTGCATTCAATCGGTTTCCTGTGCAGTCATAGAAGAAAGCCATATTCATAAACGGAAGCAACCCCATATCGGAAGGCTTGATACAAAACATTACAGAGTCCATTTTTTGCAGGACTTCTTTAGACACATCCAGCCCGACCCAGACGCAATAATCCGCTATCCGGTTTTTAGGGCCAAGGAAGCGTGTTGGAGTGCTAAAGCTATCGGTTGAATGCCTTATACTATCGTTGTATGCGATTGCTTTGACTTTTGCATCAACCAGTTTATAGGAAAACAAAGGGGTTATAAAGACTTGAATATCCCCTTTGCCAAATATGTTTTTCTCTGCATAAAAATGATCTTCGGCATCAAGTTCGCAACATTCCCCATGATTGGGGGTAATAGTCATAAGCGCATGGGCCGGCTTTGGCAGCGACCATTTGTTTCCTATGAGTATTCTGGACAGGCGGTGAAGTATCCGTGAATCGGACTGATCTATTTCTTGATGCAGCTTGTTGGACTCATGGGCAAAAACTTCAAGCAGCAAATCTATCACGGGGTCCATATCGCGTATATCGGATACACCCCAAAACTCCATAGCCTGCTTTAATATTCGTTCCTTTATTGCGATTTGTTTCTTGTCTGACATAGTTCGATTATTGTGATAAAGGGCTTATATATAATGAGGTGTTAAAACTGAATTTCTCGTTGGTTCTATCCATTATTCCGGTCACCGTTATTTGTGCCTTTCTTCGGATATGAGATACTTTATCTATATTTTCTTCTTCTATTTCCAAAAGGGTGACGTTCACATCTACATTCCGTAGTCTCTTTTCATATTTCTCTATCGTTTTTATTAAGGAGTTTTTTACTCCTTCCTCCCAATCGCTGATTTTCACAAGTTGGTTGAACTCAAGGTCCCATATCATGGAACCAAAGTCTTCTCGGCCGATAACTTCCCCATGGTGAGAAAGAATCAGTAGCATGATGTGTTGGGCTATCGATTCCTGATAGGAACACCTTTGCAATTTCTTGGCAACAGCCGATTGCAATTGTAATGGCATTTTCAGGTAAGTCATACTATTCTTTTATTTTATTCTATTTCGCAAATATACTCTTTTCCTTGTTAGATGCCAATAAAATGCTCCTAAAAATTTGACGGTTTCAGAAATAATTCATATATTGCGCACGGTCACAAAACCAAAAGAGAGCTATAAAAAAAGTATGATATTAAAAAGTAAATTCTATGGCAATCTACAATTATGGAATTGGAGGCAACGAAGTAAAAGTCGATGCGAACGAATCCATCGCGGAAATCCCCTCCAACCGAACTTTGATAGTTCAAAAACTGACAGATGAAGCTCCTGCGGCTCCGGAAAGCGTGTATGGTTTGGAAACCATTGAAGATGTGTTCCAACGTTTTGAACCAACAGTTGACTTATGCCACGTGGATGCGGAAGGTAATGAAATCAAGGAAATCATGACATTCACCGGACTTGGAGACTTCGGAGCCAAGAAGATTAAAGAGAAGAGTGATTTCTTGAGTAAACTTGACATTGAGAAAGAGCAGGGTGTCAGAATAACTCGCCAGCTTACTTCCAACCGCGCTTTACAGAAAGCACTTGAAAATCCGGAAGTCAAAAATGCCATTATGGACGTGATTGAATCATCAATCGAGGAGATTCTGGCAAATCAAAAGAAAGTAGAACTTTAATCTTTTACTAAGATGAAGCAGGAAACTCAACAACAGACAGCCAGTACGACAACCTCACAGAAAGTCGTATCACAACAGGCGCAAAAGTCATCTGCATCGGCAATAGACAAACTCAAAGAATTTGGTGGCTTCGCTTTTCTTGAAAATATCATAGATGGGTATTCCAATCTTAATCCGGCACGAAAGGCCCGTCGCAACATCTTCCTCACGGATGAACAGTGGGAAAATGAACGTAAGGCCTTGGTTAATCGCTTAAGCGTATGGCTCAAACTCTTACGTGAGAATGACACTGCCGAACAAATGCGGGACAAGGCCAAAGAAACCGCAGAAAACGCCGAGAACCTTCTTAATCATAACTTGAAGAATGCTCTTGCCAGGACACGGGAACTTGAAAGCGCATATCGCACTATTGCGTTCTTTTACAAGAACACGGAAAGTGATAAGGTGAAGAATGTCACCATTGTCAATGCGACCATGGAGCAGCTTCAGGATTTGGACAATACCATTTTCGCTGACCACATTAGCAACGAACTCAAACAGAATTTTGACCGTCTTGACCTGCGTCGCAACTACTCCTTGCTTGTCGTTCCTGGATATATAGGCTCAAATGCCATTTTGGATAAGTGGTCTAAAATGGCATACGAGAACAAGGTTTTTCTTGTTACAGACTTCCAAGACCTTGAAACTCCGGACGATGTAGTAGATATATTCTTCAATGCCAATCATACGAGTGGAGATGTGTTCAAATCGAATACTATTATGACCTGTAACTGGTTGCTTGGTCGTCAAAGAGAGGAAAGCGTTGGAGAAGAAGAAAATCTTTATATTCCGCCATCTTCTTCACTTGCTGGAAAAATATACAACACCTTAATGTCTCAGGTAGTAGCCGGAAAGAAATTTGGTGGACTTAATGAAGTAGAAAGTGTACGCTTCGACCTTCGCAAGAGCGAGATTTCAGAGCTTGAACGTATGGGGCTTGTGCCGATGGTGAACGAGTACAGCAAGGTTATGGCTTTCTCCGCCAAGACATTATTTAATGGAGATAATCTTGGCTTGCAGACCTACTCCGTAGTTCGTGTATTCGACTATATAACGAAGGTACTGATTGACTTCCTGAACCGTCGGGCATTTGAAAATTGGACTACTCGCACGGAAGCAGATTTACGTGGTCAGGTTGTGAAATTCCTCGATAGTGTAATGGGACCGAACAAACTCATCGAACGCTTCAAGGTTATGAAGATTGAACAAGACCCGAATCAGAAAGACCGTGTGCTTCTTGACATCCACATCACACCGTATTTCCCGGCAAAAAGCTTCGTGATACAGCTTGCCGGTCATAAAGGCGATAATCCGGAGGATGCTATTTGGGAAAGCGAATATCATCAAGAATAGTATTGAATAATTTTAAATTTACAGATGGGCATAGTTATGCCCATCTGTAAATCATTTATCAGGGTCATGTGTTGCTGAAATTATATGTCTTATTATTGAAATCTTTACTTATATGAAACTCCGAGATGTGGATATTATTATTTCTGGTACAAAAACTGGGGATACCTATTATGCAAAATCTTATCCATGCAGTGATATGGATAAGAATAGCAAAATAGAGCTCTATGGAGTCCCTGTATATTATGTCTATATCAAAGGTACTGATGATAAAGGTCAAAGTGTAAAATATACATGGAAAGCATTACGCTTCATGCCGTATTATAACCCACCAAATTTTAGTTCTTATAAAACAATTGGATGGGTTAATAGTGGCTTGCATAAGCTCAATAGGCAGCCTGCACCAGAATATAAAAAAGCCTATGAGGTACATAATACATATTCTCAACATAATGGTGCAATAGTTCTAAAAGGAACTTTTTACATTCACGCTGGTCCTGAAGATCTTACTCATATTGGATGGGGAGCAGCAGGGTGCGTTGAAATAATAGGAAGTTTTAGTGAGTTTAAAGATCAAGTAAAAGAATTATCGGGGTCAACTCAAGTTGATGCGGATAGTGCAATTTCTGAATTAGTTTTTTATAAAAAACTTTATATAGAAATTGAATATGCTACTCCACCCAATATTAAAGCGAATTTTTATAAAGAAGTTAGTATAAAAAGGAGATAAGATTTATGTGTAACATAAAATATATACTATGTACTATATTTTGTATGTGTGCATATCTTCATGCTGCTGCAATCTGTAGCGATAGTATATCTGATAAGTTTTCATATAAGGTACTTGAAAATTTCAATTATTGTTGGGATAATAATAATATTGTCTATGAGGATACTAATTCCAAAGATACTGCTTTATTTGTCTCGTCTCATAAATACATAATCTCTCCTATTTTAAACGCTTTTTGTAATAATGTGAACGAACAGACAGAGTTGGCTAAGATCGGATATTGTTGTAAGCATTATCTCATTAAAGTCCCAAATAAATCAAAGAAAAATATACAATATTACTCTATAGAAATCAATATTCTATCTAATATAAAGAGTCATGCCCCCATAACCTCAAAAATAGAAGAATTAAAAAAACAGGACTATGCGATTATTGATATTATATCAGAGGCTCCTGTTATGTGTCTTGTTTTTGTGGAAGCTGATTATTTAGTAGCCGTAACTTATAATATGTTCTATGATTTTGATGATGTATTATCCTTTTCGAAATTCTTTGTAAAAGAACACTTCTCAACAAAATAATAAGATGTCATTACACAGTGAATATAAAACGTAATACATCCTCTTTCAAAGAAAAAATAGAGTTTCATTTTTCGATATATAATGCTTCTTCATTCTTATAATTCTCACATGAATAATCCAACATGAAGTTTTCTTTATATGAAATCATTAGGGTCTCATTTAAATTGACTTCTCTTATCGCAACCGGAAACTATCAGGGATTTAATGTAGATGTGCAGCAAGTTTTCTTCGTGTAGTGAGTGTTCTTTTTTCAAATTGGAGATTTTCCTATAATATAGCAATAAATAAGTAAATTAATACGTCTATTATTGAAATGCAAATTTATTGGTAAACGTAGTTTTTATATTCTGTCTATTGTTTGTAAAGCATAAAAATGTATATTTGCAACAGACCCAATTGCTCTATATCAAAACAAATGAAAAGAGAATGGAATAGCTGTATAAATACTTACAGCCTACCTTGGGATATTATCGTCAATTCAGAAAAGAAGAAGTTTATCGAAAGCTAAAATAAAAATATTTCCTTTTACTGATTTTTGCAGATTTATTTTTATAACATACTATATAATAGTGAAACAGAAAGAAAAGAAAACTCGAAATAGGAGGACAAATGAACAAATAGACAAGGAGGTAATATCCGAACTTGAAAAGCTTGTAGCTGAATATGGTTTTGGTAATGTCAATTTGAGTGCATTGATGAAAGCTGCAAACATAGAAGCTAATGTGTTTTATAGAAGATACGGCTCAATGGAAAACCTTTACGACAGGCTTGCCAAGCAGTATGATTTCTGGATCAATGATACTATTGACGTTTCCAGCCTGAACATATTGGGACCTAAAAAGTTTTTTGCGGAAACATTCAAGACCCTTTATAGGAACTTGTCTGATAACACTGTAATGCAAAAGTTGTTACTTTATGAAATGTCGGTTATTAATGAAACGACAAAGAGAACAGCAGAAACACGGGATATTATGAATCTAAATTTGATTGCGTTTTATGACAATCTGTTTAAACCGGCGAAAATCAATATTAAAGCTATTATGGCGAATCTGATTGGAGGAATTTATTATCTGATACTTCATAGGAGGTGTGCGAAAACCTGTACAATAGATTTTAGTACTCAAGAAGGGGAAAAGGTCTTTTTCGAATGGATAGATTTTCTAACAGATGCCATTTTTGACAAACTGGAAGCGTATGAAAGGAATAGAAAAGCAGCTCAAGAAATGTTATCAGACGGCATAAGTGAGTTTAAAATATGTAAATACATGGGCATCAATAAAAATGACTTAAAAATGTTACTTTCAAATAGCCATAGAAATTCACGAGAACTTTCAAAGGAAAGCTAAAAATTTTATTTATAGTACATATCATATTGATAAGTAGAATACCATAAAATATTCGCAAAGCTCCATTGCTGCGTAAATCCCTATCCGGATACTTTGTATTAATAGCGGTCATTATCTGTATGGCCGTCGTGTGTATCTATGAACATATAAGTGATTATGGACTTAATAGTCTAATCAGGTCATTGGAGCAAGGGGTATTTGACGTTAGCTATTGTCGGTTACTTTTATAATTTTTTTCTATATCCCTCTGTATAAGGACTGATAGGCTGCTACAAGAAAAATCTGACACGCTTTGTGTAGCGCATTACATAAAGTGCGTCAAGTTATTTTTCAAAGGGTACACGAACAGACTTGAAATTGCGGATAATGATATAACTATATCACTATTCACAGTTTCAAGGTAGTCTTTGGAGCTTAGTCCTGCATGTCCGTTCTCCTGTTTTATTATTCCCTGCTTTAGCGTTTTCTATTCCTTTTTTATATACTTCTATTTATCGCTTTTCTGCTGCCGTGCAACCTGCCGTGGATTGAATTTTTCCGCGAAGGTAATCGCCAGTCCCAGTCGTGTCAATGCCGGCATTCAGCCGCAAGTGAAGCGCAAAAATCTTCCTCTCCGCTGGTGAGCGTATTTTTCCTCTTCAGCCTTGCCAGATTGTTCCTGCCGCCTTTGGATGCAGAAAAAATCATCCCGGAGGTCGCAAACAGGCCGAACAGAGGGAAATAAAGAATATTTATAAACTAAGGTAACGGTAGGATTAACCACCTGCCACAAAAAGAATTTATTATGTTATACGTTCACACAATTGGTCGCATTGGCAAGGATTGCCAGGTTATTACTGGAGCACACGGTTCATTCATTGCATTTGATATTGCGGTAGATGACTATTCACATGGAAACAGCATCACTACTTGGGTAAGGGTACGGAGTAAGAAAGAGAACCATATTCGACTATCCGAATATCTTACCAAAGGACGGTTACTGCTCATTGAAGGGACACTTTCAGCTTCACTGTGGAAGGATAAGGATGAAAACTGTCAGATTCAACTATCCATTACGGCAGACGCATTGGAGTTCATCAATACCGGAAAGCGTGAGGGTACAACTTCAGAAGCAGAGAGTCCGACAGATGCCGCAAGTAATGTACCTGTACCACCGGTAGCTATGCCGCAAGAGGACAAGGAAGACTTGCCGTTCTGATGATGTGCATATAGTATTGAACAACAATAAATACTAAATGTAGTATTTACTAATTATAGTAAAGTAGGAAGTTAGTGAGTTACCTATTACTGAAAGTAGTATTTACTACATTTAGTCTATTAGTATTTTAGTATAGTAGTAAATACTAAAATACTCTTTTTAGTAAAATAGTATATACTAATTATAGTATTTACTAAGAATAGTATTATCTTTGTATCGCATATAAAGACATCAAATTATGACAAAAATTATAGCTGTTTTGAATCATAAGGGTGGGGTTGGCAAGACAACTACCACCATCAATCTTGCCGCTGCTTTGCGACAGAAGAAAAAGCGTGTACTGGCTATCGACATGGACGGGCAGGCAAATCTTACAGAATCGTGTGGTCTCTCCATTGAGGAAGAACAAACGGTGTATGGGGCAATGAGAGGTGAATATCCCTTACCGGTTATCGAACTGGAGAACGGACTTGCTGTTGTGCCGTCCTGTCTCGACCTGTCGGCGGCAGAATCCGAACTGATAAACGAGCCGGGACGTGAGTTGATACTGAAAGGTCTGATTACGAAGTTGCTTGACAGTCGGAAGTTTGACTACATCCTGATTGATTGTCCACCTTCACTGGGCTTGCTGACACTCAATGCCCTTACCACAGCGGACTTTCTGATTATTCCGGTGCAGGCACAATTCCTCGCCATGCGCGGAATGGCGAAGATTACAAGCGTAATTGAGATTGTCAAGGAACGCCTGAACCCGAACCTGAGTATTGGTGGCATTGTTATTACCCAGTTTGACAAGCGCAAGACACTCAACAAGAGCGTAGCTGAAATTATCAATGACTCTTTCTGTGACAAAGTGTTCAAAACGCTTGTACGGGACAATGTGGCACTGGCCGAAGCTCCTATAAAGGGAAAGAACGTCTTTGAGTACAATAAGAACTGCAATGGAGCCAAAGATTATATGGCTTTAGCACAAGAGGTTTTGAAATTAAAATAAGACAATATGGGCAAGAGTGATTTATTGAAAGACAGTATGAAAAGCGGACTGGACGGATTGCTGTCATCCACGAAGAAATCTCCGCAAAAGAAGGAAGCCACACCACTTAAAACTGAAAAAGAGCCTGCGGTACATTGCAATTTCGTTATCGACAAGAGTGTTCATACGCGTATGAAATTCCTTGCTATTGAGAAGAATATGTCATTGAGAGACATTGTAAATGAGGCGATGAAGGAGTATTTGGAAAAAAACGGTAAGTGAGGGTATGTTCCTCGCTTACCGTTCTTTTAAATCTGTGACTTCTGTTAGTACGTTATGCCGATATGTATTGCTACATATCAGTCATTGACAACCCTTTGTATGACAGGGAATAACCTTTGAACTCTCCCGTTGCACGCATGAAAGCGGCTGCTTTCGCTTCCAGTTTTTCCATGTCGATATTTTCGGCCTTGCGTTTGACTTCGAAAAATGTCGCCGTATCGTCCAGTTCGTTTTCAGCTACTATGTCTATTTCGTTCTCACCCTTGCGGTCCCACCAGCCTCCGATACGCGTATAGACTTGCCGTTCTATCAGTACACGCTTAAAGTAACGTTCAAGCATCAGACCGCTGAAAGTTTCATAATCCCGACCTATAATCATCTTCACACTTCCATAGTTCTCTATCTCCAGCATATAGCTGTACTTGTAGATGAAGCGGAACCAGAACGTGAAAAAATTATCCTCGATGACATACCGGACATTCTTGGCGGAACTCTTCTCGAACAGCGGTTGCTTCTTCGATATGATTTCGTATTCTTTTTCCAGCTTGGTAAGATAACCGCCGATTTCCTTGCCTACCACGTTTTCAATTTCCGAACGGGATGTTTTTCCTCGTGCAATGGCCGATAGTATGGAGAAATAGATTCCGTAATCCTTGCCGAACTCTTCGATAAGAATCGCTTTACCCTCGCCCAAAAATATGGAGTCGGCCTTTATAATCTGGTCGAGCATAGTCGTTTTGGTTGTTGCTCCTGCATCCACGAGTAGTTGTACATACTTCGCCACACCGCCCGTGAAAGCGTACAATGCCAGCAGATCTTCCGCCGTGTAGCCGGGGTTGTATTCCGAAAGAATATCTTTCAGAACAGTTGGGGTAAACGGACGCACAGTCATAAAGCGCGACTGCCGGTTATACAACGGCTCTTTCTTATCCTTGAATATCTTTGTCATCATGGAATAAATCGAACCACAGACAATCAGGTTAATACGGGACTTCGGGCTGTATAGATCCCAGATGCGCTGCATATCGCTGAACACCGATTTGTTCACACGGAAAAACTCCTGGAACTCGTCGATAAAGAGTGTGATGGGACGTTCTGCCGAAAGTTTCATCAGGTACTCGAACACATCGGTAAAGTGCTCGGCCCGCCCCATGGTTGGGACTCCCAACTTGTTCTCTATTTCAAGCCGGTAGTCCTCACACAAATCGCCTTCGGCTTTCCGGGCAACAAAGAAATAGAGAATCGGTTCGTCCTCGTATGCCTTCCACACGAGTGATGTCTTACCGATACGGCGACGTCCCGTTACCACTGTAAACTGAGCATTGTTTTTGGCCATTTCGCGAATCTTGCGAAGAGAGGCTATTTCTTCTGTCCTGTCAAAAAATCTCATATCCTTATCCTTTTTTATTGCTGTTTCCGAAACGTCTGTTTCCGAAACGGCTGTTTCGTTACTGCAAAAATAATGCAAATTTCTGGTAAAACAGGCAATTGATACAGATTTATTTAGCGAAATGGCTCAAAGGATTTTTATCTGGTAAGTTCCATTCCTGTTTTACACCGTCTGGTCTTACGTCCTTCCGCTTGTCCCGTTGTATCGTTAATCATCCCTTTATAGTTCCATCCGTTTTACCATCCGCCTTTCAGCGTATTCTTCCTTTTCTATATTCTTTTAATGCCACTCATCCGGTCCATTCCTGCCATCACCGGTTGGTTTTCCAGACGCAAAGGTGGACTGCCGCGCTTGATTCCGTCGCTTTGAAGTGCATTTCCTATAAAATTCTTCCTTTCTGCGAAAGAGTAATTTTCCGGAAAAAGCGTCGGAAATCGCTTATTCGTCAGTCCTTGTAAAGCATCTGTAAATCCCAAGCGGTTCAGGCAGAAAAGAGAACCGAACAAAGGGAAAATAAAAAATTAAATATTAAAACCAATTAAATTTTTATGATTATGGAAGCAACAGCAATTCAATCAGTAGAGAAAAACATCACAATGGTAGCATTGGCAAACGTGCAGCCGAGCAATTACAACCCACGTAAGAATTTTGACGAAGCGAGCCTTGCAGAACTTTCCGAGAGTATTCGTCAGCAGGGTGTGTTACAGCCTATTGGAGTACGCCCAATAGAAGACAACCGCTTTGAGATTGTTTTTGGAGAACGCCGATATCGTGCCTCCCTCATGGCAGGATTGGAAGACATTCCGGCTGTCGTTATGGAAATTTCAGACGAAGTTGCCGAAGAAATGGCGGTAACTGAAAACCTCCAGCGCAAGGATGTTACCCCGATAGAGGAAGCAAATGCCTACCAAAAGCTCATTGATAGTGGTCGCCACGATGTGCAGTCTTTGGCGGTGCAGTTCGGTAAAAACGAAAGCTATATCCGCACACGCCTTAAATTCGTTTCCTTAATGCCCGAAATCGCACAGCTTTTGGAACAGGACGAGATCACAATCAGCGTAGCGAGCGAAATTTGCCGTTATGGGGAAGATATTCAGAAAGAGGTGTACAACAAGCATCTTAAAGAGGGGGTGCAGTACAATAGTTGGCGAGGAATGAAAGCCTCTGATGTTGCACGGAACATCGAACGGCAATATACCACCGACTTGGAGCGATACGCATTTGACAAGACCCTCTGTCTGTCGTGTCCTCACAATACAAATAATATGATGTTATTTTGCGAGGGTGGTTGCGGAAATTGCGCCAATCGTACTTGCCTTGCTGAAATGAATGCAGCATATCTCACGGAGAAAGCCGTGCGCCTTATGGAAGAACGCCCTGAGGTATCCCTCTGCTATGAAAGTTTCAACAGCAATGAAGCCGTAGTAGAACGTCTTACCGCCATGGGTTACGAAGTGGAAAGCCTTAACTATTATGCAAAGGCATATCCCGAACAGCCCGAAGCACCCCGAAAAGATGAGTACGACACCACCGAAGAATACGAACAGGCACAGAGCGAGTTCGAACAGGATTTGAACGATTACACGGAAGAATGCGAAGAAATCCGTACCCGAAGTGAAGCAGGTGAAATCATCCTTTATTTCCGTATTGAGAGCAAGGACATCGTACTCTGTTATGTTCCGAAAGTTACCTGTACTACCAATGACACAAAACAGGAGCAGACGCTTTCACCGGTAGAGAAGTTGGAAAAGCAAGACAAACGCAACAAGGAAATTGCCCTTGAAAAGACTGTAGAGGACACAAAAAAACAGATTTTGGAGGTTGATATGTCCGATTGCAAGTTTGGGCAAGACGAGGACAAGATGATTTATTTCTTCTTGCTATCATCCCTCCGCAAAGAGCATTTCGAAGCGGTAGGTATCGAGGAAAAAAAGCCTTATTCCTACCTTACAGATGAAGAAAAGATAAACATCATTGCCAACCTCACGAGCAAGCAGAAAGCGATTATTCGCAGGGATTTTCTAATTGCTAATTTCAAGAACGCATACGGCAACAATGCCATTGCATCCCTCTTGCTTGACTTCGCACAAAAACATATGCCCGACCTGTTGGCAGACATCAAGAACGGACATAATGAAGTGTATGAGAAGCGTCACCAACGTATCGAAGAGAAAAAAGCCGTTCTTTTGGTGCAGGAACAAGCAAAGCAGGAAGCGGAGCAATCTGACAAACAGCAATCCGAAGTAGGGATGCAGACCGAAGAACAGCCACAAGAGGAAGATATTGCAGCTTAACCATAATCAGTAACCAACGAATAGAGGGTGGAGTAATCTGTCCTCTATTCGTTCCTAATTTGTAATTAGATTAAGGTGAAGATGTTCACGGACAACTGCTCCAAACCGTTGTCGGGCGGCGCGTCTGCCGGGCAAACCCGCCATCCGCGCGATTATGCCTTTTCTATCCCATTTATAGCTACCTCCCGATACCCCGCCGCCACCCGTCTTCATTTATACCTATCAGTTTCCTCCTTTTTATCTTTTCCATCTTATTCCTTCTCCGGTTCCTTCCTGTCCTCGCCGGTTGGTTTTCCAGACGCGAAGGTGGACTGCCGCGCTTGATTCCATCACTTTGAAGTGCATTTTTATAAAATTCTTCCTTTCTGTGAAAGAGTAATTTTCCAAAAAAAGCGTTGGAAGTAGCTTGTTCGTCAGTCCTGTAAAGCATCTGTAAATCCCAAGCGGTTCAGACAGAATATAGAACCGAACAGAGGGAAGAAAAATAAATCATTAAAATTTCATGACAATGGACAACATCAAAGAAAGCAAAGAGTACAAACTTGCCAAAGAATGGGAAATGGCAGTGAATAGTTTTAGTTTCAATCCCAAGCGTTTTGCAGCCGCTATACCTGATATGCACCCCACACTGCAACAGAGCCTCTATAGATTGTTTAAGGAGTGCATCATTGTGATGGCGGATGAGACACGTCGCTATGATGACCGCAATCGTGCATCACATGAAGAAGCAAAGTGTCTTATGGAATACCTCAAGACAAATGGAAAGCATATCCCATTAAAATAACAAGCGTATGAAAACACAAGAAGTACAATTTGGCGGCAATAACTATCCTTGCCGTGTGGTGGAATCCAACGAGGGTGAAGAACTCCTTATCGGCTCGATTACCTTGCTTGATGCCCTTCAGCCCGGTAGTTTCAACGATGAAAACGAAGGCTTCGCAAGCAAGGAAGCCGAAAGAATCTATGATGAGGTTTTCTTCTTTACCGACATGGCAAACCTGCGACTGACAGACGTAGAATTGGTTGCCGAACTGAAAAAGGACAACCCGGAATGGTTCGAATAAAAAAACAATAATCATCTTAAAAATAGCATAGTTATGGAAAAAGAGTATGTAATACAAATAGCACAGACCATTCAAGAGCAGTTGATAGGACTTACCCCTATGCCCGTCCTCATGTCATGGGGTATTGCAGAGTTTGCAGCCACCATCTTCAAAGACCTGCCTGCACTTCGTATCAAAGTAAACGGACTGTTACACACCGGATACGTCATTATTGCACTTAATGGGTCGGACTATTATGAGGTATATCTGTTGAAAGGCAAAGATGCAGAGTGTGTCAATGAAGAAGTTTGTTACAACGAGTTAGGGGATGTCATTGACAGGGCAATTGAATGCGGTACTGACAAAGAGGAATACGAAAAAATTGCCATCAGCAACTCACCCAATTATTAAGCAGGTAGCTCTCCTGATAAACCAGAAGAAGAGATTAGTTAGTAGTAAACCGCCAGTACGATTGTACTGACGGTTTTTGTTGTTTTTATTTACATTATATGTCAGACAGCCGGATTTTTATTTCGCGTTGCGCTTATTTTGAACGTCTTTTATCATCTCTTTCACATCTTGCCCCACTTGTACGAAGTTTTTATATAGGATGCGCTCCCGTTCCTCTCTCGACTTGAAAGTGTAGAACTTCGGCAGCGGCACATACGCCGCTTCTTCTTTCTTGATTTCTGCCATATCAAAATCTGTTTTGCAGAAGAACTTTGTAGTCTTGAACTCTTCCGATTCTTGAATATTCATTGAACCGCCCATACCTGTTTTCGTCTTCACAAAGTCCCGTGCCGTCTGACCGCATATCCATCCGGTTGCCATATCCGAGATTTTCGAGGCAGGCACAAGGTTATCCATATTCTCATTGAGATTGATACTTGTTTTGTCCCGGTCAATAGTCACGCCTTTTTTGACCTGGACCACCTTGCCGAAGATGTCATTGGACAACCATTCCAGCGTTTCTTTGGCACGTGCCGAGCCGCTTACCACATTACCTACCGTCGTAATGATCTTTTGCATACCTACCTTACCATAATCGGCTTCCAGTTGCGGTAGTTCCTGAAAGCCGAGCGTTACACTCACCTTATTGCTTCGCGCTGTACCTATCAGACGGTCTATTTTGTGAAAGTAGAGTGTCGGTAACTCGTCCACTATAATACTCACAGGAATATTTTTCCCCTGCCCGGTATTCACACGGGTAACGAGACGGTTTAGGATAAGAGCGTTCAATGCACCGATGATGGATTCCATTTCCGGGTCATTTGCAATCAGCAGGTAACTCGGATTCTTCGGGTCACTCACCTTCAGGTCGAAGTCATCGCCATCCCGGTGGAATATCCAGTAGCTCTCTTTGGTTGCCAGACGCGAGGTATAAACACGTAACGTGCCAATCATACCCTCCAATTGTTCCATTGCCTTATTTTTGAAAGCTGTCTGGAATGGACCAAGCAGCGGAGCAACCTCATTGTCAGTTTCCAGTACCTCGAAAATCGTCTGATAACTTTCATTCAAGAATGACAGAATATGTGGCATGTCCGAATACTTTCCCAGCCAGTAGGCAGGTTCCACGATATTGCCGCCTTCACGGTCGCGCACGATACCTGTCGGTTTCCAGAATTTGGTCTGCGGATCTTGCTGTCTTTCCGCATATAGAGGCTTGCCGTTGGCATCGTAGGGTTCACGTTCATAATTCACGAAGAAGTAGATACAAGCGGCAAGGAAGTTTACCGCCGAGGTTTGGAAGAACTGGTCGCTTCCGCCGCCTCCCTCTTTCTTACCCTTTTGTAGGCTTTCCAATAATGTTTCCGCCGTTTCGCTGGCCGCCGCAAGATTGTTGATGTACTTTGCCTGAATTGGATTCACCCGACGGCTGTACTCCACATCCACAAAATTAATCATGTTGAACTTGCACCCTTGGGGTACTCTGCCCAGTTTCTCGTTCTTCTTGTAATGGTAGTAGAGCTTGGTCGCCAATGTAGGAAACTTGTAGTCATACACCACCATGGTGAAACCTTTGGCCGAATGCTGTCGGATAAACGGCTCTATGATACTGAAAGTCTTACCCGATCCCGGTGTTCCAACTACCCATGTTCCTCGAAAGCAGTTGCTTACAGAAATCCACCCCTTACGGAATTTACCCTTATAGTAGTATCGCATGGGGATATTTACGCTGTATTCATTCTCGACTTTTTCTTCACATTGTTCAAAACTTTCATTCTCGAAGTTGAAACGGTCTTTCATCAATCCCTCCTTGATGAACTTTGAAATGTTGTCTAATGCGATATGTACCAGTACTACGCCAGCAATGGAGGCAATCATATAGAGAATGATATTCAGAGGTAAGGTATAAAGCCTTGTTTCCATCGTATGGCCGAACAGCCATACGGAGAGTACGAGCAGCAATAACCCACTCGTCAATGGATACACCACCTGCCGGCGTGCGTTGAACTCCAGATGCTTCTTGTTCCGCGTTCCGACACAAGTGATGCAGATAAGCAGTACCGTTGCGATTTTGCTGTACACAAGATTGCCGTCGTGGTAAATCATCCATTGTTTGATGCGTCCGTGAATGTCGGTCAGTATGCCGCCCCAGTGGTCGAGCATTGCAGGGTCAATGGCATATTCAAAGAACTCCAGCAGCACGGACACATATACCACTGTGCGGAATATTTTATAGAACCCTTGCAATTCCTTACTTTCTTCCATAAGTCAGTCTGTTATTAGTCCTTGTTTTCTACGATACCAATGATTACCTACTCTGATTACATCCATACCGAACCATGCACCATTCTCGTTCAGTTTTGTTTTTATCTTATCAAGTGTTACCGGACCGATACCCCAGATTTCCATGAGATATTGCTCGTTAAGATGAATCAGGTCTCCGATATATAATATTCCATGAGATTCAAGATGGCTTTTGATGGATGGGGTAATACCCAAACTGAATACCGGTTCCGAGAGATAGTGTACTTCTTCTGCCTGAATGTTATTCAGGGCTATTTCAAGCCCCACTTTGATTCTTTTGAGAGAATCAAGGCGTTCTTGCATCTTTTGGATGACAAGCTCGTCTTGCTGTATCTCATTGCGTAATTGGGTTGCTCTCTTTACAAGTTCGGCATTACTTCTTTTCAACTCTCCGTTAATATCCGCCATTGACAGATTACTTGTTTCAAGCTCGTTTCGTGTGCGGTCTAATTGCGTGACAAGTTCCTCCAGTCTGTCGGCATGACGCTTCAAGATTGAATTTTTTTCATTATCGGCAGTCATTTCGTCCAAAAGGTAGCCGAACCTTTTAATTTGAAAATTAATATCTTCTTTATCCGATGCTATGGAATCTGCGAGTTTTGCCAGTATTTGTCGGCATGAATTACCTTTCATGGACTTATACATGAGGACAATTCCCAATATCATCAATGCTATGCTGAAAAATATATCCGTATCTTTCATATCTTTCTATCTTTTATTCGTTTATGGTAATTATAGGGCGTACTTTGTGCGCCTGTACTTTAGGTGTTTCCTGCATTGCGCCGCTCCCCATGGAATAGAGCCATGCCTTGGCTGTCTGTTGCTTTTCGACTTCTGTGGATGTCCAGTACCAACAGTCGTTTTCATCCAGTGGTAACGGCTCACCGCCACATTGTTCGATGACAGGGTTGATTATCTTTCGCATGGTGTAGAGCAGCCGCATCTCTGCCACGGACGGTACATAGGCACTCTGCCCGTACCGCCATAGGTCGAAAACCGCTTCTGCCATTGGCGAAGCGGTTTCTTGTGTATCATACAGTGCGAATGTATTCTCATTGCCATCATAAGCCATGATGTCAGCCGATGTGCCTTGTGCGATGCCGAGGCTGTCGGCGAATGCCTGTGGAGCAATGTCCCACAGGTAAACTGCATAACCGTCCCCCTCCGTATCTCCGCGTTTTTCGGTATCGAAGACAACCGCTATCGCTTTTTTCCCCGATTGTTCATATTGTGCGTAAGGCAAGGCTGTTCCATCCTCGCAGAGGATATGTCCTGGACGAACTGCTGTATCGGGTACGTCTATATGCGTGTCACAGGCAGCGCAAAGCACGGCAGCCGTTGCCGCTGCCACCAAATGTATCTTTCGTATCATATTGCTTTCTTTTTTGTTTCCCTATTTTATAGGTAGTTTCACACCCAGCACGACACCTGCTCGCAGCACGTCCGCACCTTTTATCATCACATCGCTTTTCACTTGCCAATACAGTGTCCATCCGGCCCGTAGCACATAGTTGTGTTCGTAACCGAAGTGCAGGCCACCGAGGAACTTATTCATGTCGCTTCCGGCTGAAGCTCCGATACGCAGACTGCCATAGTGGTTGCGTCCCCGCGTCATGCACGGCTTGTAGGCCACGCCAAAACCGTAGCTGCGGTAGTTTCGCCAAAATGATTCCGGGCAGATATGCCCGCACGAAGCGCACTCTGCCCATTGTAGATAGCCGTTGACGAAGAACTCCCACGTATGGCGATAGTTCATTTCGTGTTCGTAGGCGAGCGTTATATCCATGCCGTTCTTGTAGAGTAGCCCTGTGCCAAGCGAGAGGCGTCCGCTACCTTGTTGTGCATTTGCACTTGCAGCGATACACACGCAGGTAATTATCACGATGATTGTCTTTTTCATAGTCATTCCTCCTCCAATAAATCTGCATGGAACGAATCTGCCGCCAGTATATCCTCATAGTCGATGTTCAGACTGATGTTACGGCCACTAATCTGTTTCTCCGTCATTTCGATGGTCAGTAGCTTGTCATTGGGAAAGGTCATCTTTTTCACGACAATCACATTCCGATAGCCGTGTCTGAATGTCTTGCCCGATTCCAGAACCAGGGCAGGTGTCAGTTCGATAGTCTGTGCGTTGGTTGCCTTGGCGAGTTTCTTGTCTGTCAGCTTTATCCGTATCTCATCAATGTCAAAACGAATGTTCGTCTTGTTCTCGATGGAAAAGTCTATGAAGAAGTAGTCACCCACCGAGTAGATATTGTTCAGACGCATCACCATGCGGTGTGCTTTGGTAGCTACGTTGCGGATTTTTGCAGGTGAGTTCCAGATGCGCCGTGCATGATGTGTCATGTCGGCAGCGGACATTGAGACTGCCGGATTGTTGTACGCATTACGCTCTTGCAGCAATATCTCCTTATCCGTTACTGCCTCTTTCATCCTTGTGGTATAAATCAGTGCGTATTGTGTGCGGTATCGTTCCGTCACAATGGTGACGATGGCGAGTATTTCACCATCCTCGTGTCCGCTTTCCTTGGGCTTTAGGCGAATGATGTTGTCAATGGGCTGATCGCCCGCCACCTTGTCAGTGGAAATATCCACGAAACGCACCGGTTCCGATGCCGTGATGACAGTTGTTATCTGTTCGTTCACCGTCAGTTGTTCCATTTCTTCGTAGGTAGTTTGTGCGTTAGCTTTCGGTAAAATGGAAATACCTGATAGAAGCATAATGCCAAATAAATTCCTTTTCATTGAAATACAGAGTTATAATTGAAAATTCATGATTGCTTTATTCTCTTGCGGATTGATATTTGCCTTATCTGGGATGTCATCCTGCATACAACTTGGAGATTTGTCCGTAACATCTATCTGTTCGAATATGATTTGTTTCGGAAGTATTTTATGGCAGAAATAGCTGCTGTTGAACGGTACGTTTTTCCCTTTTCCGAACTGAATACGTTTATCGAACATGAGTAATTCCAGATCAGTATTCTGGAAAAGTCGGCAGGGTGTTACGTTGTTCAGCCAATAGTTGGACATCAGCAAGGCGAATGGTTTTCCGAGTTTCAGACAGCGTTCGAAGACTTCCACTTTCCGGCTGAAAGGAGGATTGGATACGAGTATATCCCATTGGGACGGTTCATAGTTGAAAAAATCCTGTCCGTTATAGATATGGGAATACACGACATGGAAACCGGCATCCTTGAATTTCTGCACAAACTCACTGTGCTTCGTATCGAAAGGACACCAGACTATCTTGCCTTCAGGTATATATTTGATAATGGGTAATACACCATATCCCGGTGTATATTTTTCATCTGTCGGATTCCCGTATATTTTTTTTAAGTAGTTTGAAGATTTCATAGGCACATGATTAAAAATATTTATATTGATTTCTTTTCCCTATTTCGCTTCATTTCTTTATCTGCCTGGCACGCGCCCAAGTACAACGTCTCGTCCGGGTCATTTGGATTTCACATTGCCAAAGAGTGCCCTTCTCCACTGTTTTGAAATTAACATTCCCGTATCTTGGTCCGTAAAAACCGGTATGTTTTTGAAAAGCGAATAAGGCAATCCTCCGTCTGTCTTCTGTTCGGAAGTTGCATATTAGGGCAAACTGCCCTCTGTGATGCCACCATTCGGTACTCACAAGTTTTCCGATAAATGTTTCGGCTTTATTTGGGGCTATATAGTCCGCATAATAAAGCCCATCCGTACCTTTGTGATATTCTGATAAATCTGTTTCCATGTCATCATCGTTTTAATTCCTTTTTTCCTGTCCGTTCACTAAATACACGAAAGTTCCGTATTTCAACTTGACTTTGTTTTTCTTGATAGCTTTGCTAATGGCATTGCTTGTTTTCTGGTAGGCATTGTTCACCGCCTGCATCCCCCATTGTGCAAGGCTGTTTCCTGTTGTACTTCCCATACTCATGTTCATATTGCCCGACATTGCCCCGCTTGCTACATCCTTGCTCGTTTCCCGGAATTGGCTGTTGGGCACATACAGCCCCTCCATGCCATCTGTATCATAGAGTGAGAGACTCACTTTCACCAATTCGTCATTCACGAGGATGCTGCTGATATTACCTTTCACGCGCCCGGATGAGAATCCGCTTACCGTAGCGTACAGGTATGTTCCCCTTGCTATCACACACTCGCCAATCTCCACATCGTCAAGCAGGCGCAACCTCACGCGCGAGCCGTCCACCGCTTTGATGTTCTCGTCAATGATGGCTTGGATGAGTTTCAGTTCACGGACATTCTTCGACAGTGTGTTAAAGTAGTCCGAGGTTGTCTTCACCTTGCGTACCACCTCGCTGGGCGGTTCGTCCGCTGATGGCGTTTTCACAGCCCGGCTCTCTTCGTTGATGGTTCCGGAGGCTGCTGCTCCTTGTGGTGGAGCAATGTTGGCCGTGTCCGTTTCTGCCGGGGGTACAGTCGCGTTTTGCCCTCTCAGTCTCGCCTCTGCGAGTGCTTTCTCCAGTTCGGCAAGTGCTTCCTGTTCTCGTGTCTTGGCAGAGGCAATTTCCGCTGCCGCAGCTTTTTCCTGTTGTTCTTCCGTGAGCAGGTCGATGTCGTCCTGCGTGTATTTCGATTCATACTCTTCCTTGGTTTTATCGGGTTCTTCCCGATCTATGTTATCTACAGCGGAGTAGTCTTGTATCTTACCCCATGATTTCGCCATATTCTCGTATTTGCTGCCTATGCCATCGTCCTTGATCTGTGCCCCCGGCAATTCGGGGTTTAGGAACTCCGTCGTCTGCAACGCCTTGTCTTGTATTTCTATCGTTTCTGTCTGAAACAGGTCGAAGATGAAATAAGACGTGCCGAGCAGGGGGAAATAAAGGATGGCGGGAAGCATATATTTCGGCTGGCGAAAATTGATTTTCTCCAATATCTTCATTATACATCTTTTAATTGAGTTGTACATATTTGCCTTCAATGGCACAATTTCTCAGTATCTCTGCGTTGTCTTCTCCGAAAGCTAATAGGATGCTACCGCGACTGGGAGAGTCACCTCGTGCTCCGCCTGGTCGGTAGAATCGGATGCGGTGGCGTAGGAATTTCATTCCCGTCGCTTTTGGAAAGATGACGTCCTGAAACATTTTGGAATCGCAACGGTTGAATAATAATGCAATGCCGTTGCCATGTTCTGCCAATTTCCGGACGAATAGCTCGATAAGAGGACGCGAATAGGGAGGATTGAGCCACACACGCCCTTCCCATATCTGGGACAACCCATCTATGTTCTGGTCATACATGACCTCGGCAGTCGGCCACAACGGATGGATGGGAGCGCAAGGGTCAAGGTCGAATTTGCCCAATGCGTCCAGTATCTCCTTTGGCGTGTACCATTCGTCTGACGAACGGACTGATTTTTCAAGCCGTGTATTCATAAGTACTCTTTTTACTATGGTTTGTCCCCTCTGTTTTTATGTTCCCTTATTTCGACTTCCTGCAACAGCTTGTGCCGTTCCCGAAGCACTGAATCCTGCTTTTCCGTCGCCGTGCGACTTACCGGACTGTGTCTGTACACAGTTACCAAGCGGTAGGCGTTCCATACGAAAGCTCCGATGACGAATGTAAAGACGATGACCAGAAACAGCGTCCGGTGTGCGTTGGCAAAGCCCTGCACCTTGGCCGCCGCTTGGTCGATGCGTGTCGCCTTGGCGAATTTATGCCCGGCCTGCACCTCTCGCTCGTAGCGTTCCTTGTACTGCGGGTCATCTTTGTCCGGCATCTTCTCGCCGAACAACATCCGTTTGAATCCTTTGATATTCATATCTTTGGTGATTTAATAGTTACTCTTTGTTTTTTGCTCGATATCTTTGTTCAGCAATGTGCGCCAGTTTACTATGAGCAGTCCATGCGGATTATTGTCCGTTCTCGGCACACGTTTAAGTTGCCCTGCCGTAACCAGTTCGCGCATCAGGATATTACTCCGGCGCTCGATTCGCTGCCGACCATAGTAGGTGAACTCCATATTCTTTTTGTCAAAGGAGATACTGTCACAGAATATCGAGAACACCGCGCTCGTACCCAATATATTGGAGTAAAATCCCTTTTCCTTGAGGGTATTGTACTGTGCCAGTCCCGTCTCATCGACCAGGTACATCGCTTTTTCCATCGTATAGCGGATGTATTTGTCGTCCGGTGCGAGAGTAAAAAAGTAATGGTGGAACATTTCTACGTGGCTCTTGGCCTCCACGTCCAGTGTTTCGTCCATCGTCGTGCGGGTTACGAGTATAGGTACATTTCCGTCCAGCACATACACCTTTTTCTGCGCGTCCGTCACCATTGTCCGGGCAGTCCAGATACTTGATACGCTGATGATGATACACCCTGCAAGAAAAGCAGTGCAGATGATGCCCACCAGTCGGATTTTATTCTCCAAATGTTTGATGACCATATACCTTTATTTTTTCTTGTTAGACAATCGTGTGTATTCGTCATGTAACATTGTCATGACTGTATCATGCAACTCCGTCAGAAATTTTTCGAACTTCCCGTCAAAAAGCTGTGTGTAATCTTCCCGCATGATTACATGCACGAATATCCACCAGACACGGCGGTTTCGATTCTTGGCATTTTTCTGCAATTTGACCAGTTGCAGACGATAGGTAAGGTAAGTCATCATAGGGACAATATATCGGTTGTCCCATGTAATGGCTTCGTCCAGTTCTTCATATTCCGGATCAATTCGGTGGTTAGGTGCATAAACGAGTTCTTCGCTTATGCGTTCATTTGCATAGTGCACGAAACGCTCGTTCCTGCACCATTTCTCAATTTTCTGTTGTACATTCATCTTTTGGATATTTAATATTAGGTTTATCATTATCTCATCATCGAGCCGATACCGCCCGTAGCCGTCATTTTGGCCTGCTGCGCCACACCTTCTCCAAAGTTCCGTGTAGAGAAGGCCGTGTCGCCTTCAGGTATCATCCATGCTGCCAAGTCCGGCACGAGGTTTAGGCATTTCAGTGCCACGATACTTGCCGCCATCAAGTAGCCGGCGGAGAAGAAGCTGTTTTGCAAGTAGGCCGCCATTGTCTGTTCGCTTGCTGTGATTGCCGTCAGGTTTTCTACCTGTATGCACAGTACAATGTCGAATAACAGTAGCACATAGAAGCCGACGAAGTAGAGCATTGCACCATAGAAATGTACTGTCAGATACCTTATAAGCCACTTCGCCCATGCACCTTCCCATTTGGGCAACAGCGAGAACGCCCATTGTATAGGTCCGAATATTGTTAACATGCCCAGTAGGATTTGCTGGCAATAGATGGT
>ERZ1023687.55-NODE-55-length-45576-cov-9.024296_pt1 | contig 45576 bp, 77 predicted proteins | sample MGYA00380346_ERZ1023687 | MGnify/ENA primary metagenome ERZ1023687 (study PRJEB33179, sample SAMN07449028) | human gut metagenome | biome: Human-gut; feature: Human associated habitat; material: Faeces | host: Homo sapiens | place: India:Kasaragod | collected...
CACGTAGTTCAGCCAAACTCTGCCCCCTCGGCAAATCAGACACAGCAATGTCACGAGTACTTTGTACAAGAGAGTCTATTTTCTGTTTATGTTCTTGCTCTTGTTTAGCGGCTTCTTCCTGCTTCTTGTTAAAGCGTTCTTGTGCTTTCTCCGCCTCTGTAGTATTGTCTGCTAACGTCCACATAGCTATACCTAAAGAAACAACGGCAGCACCAGCCAACACATAAGGATTCATCATTAAAATTTTGTTGTAAGTAGCTTGAGCCAAAGTAGCGGCCTTGGTTGCTGCAACCTTTCCCCACATAGCCTTTGTAAATCCTTGTTCAACAATGGAGTTCACCAATAGCCCAGCTCGATAAACACCATAAATTTCGATAAGAGCCAACACACTCTTACCTATAATATCGTAGTTCTTAACTACAGTATCAGCAGCAGATATACTTCCGGAAATCAAATCTTGATTAGCAAGTCCTATCTCAGCCAAAGCAGTAGTTATTGTATCTTCAAGGTTTGACATTTGTCCTTCAATCGTCTTTGAAATGGCTTCCGTAGAACCTTCTACGCCTTTCATTGAACCAAATTGTTCAACTGCTTTCATCACAGATTCAACCGTTCTGTCACATTCAACTGTCATATCACGGAACGAGAGTTTAACCTTATCCCCTTCTGTTTGGACGCGAACGCCAAACTCTTTCCAACGCTCTGAGTTATTTATATCAAGTATCGCTTCTGTCAGTTGATCGAATGGTTTAGCTACGGTATTAGTGAAATCTCCCATCTTCTTCATGGCATCCATCGAAGGAGTTACACCACGATTGACAAACTTTATAAAGTCATCCGTCAGCTCATTTAGTTGAAAATTTGTCTTTGCAGCAAAGCTATTTATGTCAGACAGATACGATTTCGCTTTTTCAGAACTACCATTTAAAGCATTGGTTAGCACAGATTCATACTTCTGAAACATTCCAGCTGTTGAAACTACATTTGAAGCAACTTGTTTCAGTATTGCGATTCCACCAATAGCAGCGAGTGTCTTCTTAAATGAAACTCCTACCCCCTCATTAACAGTTATAACAGCCTTACTTTCATCCTTGAACAAAGCGTATTCATCTTTTAAAGCTTTGGTGGATAATCTTGCAAGAGCTTGTTGTGATTGTAGTTCACCAAGAGCATATTTCTGTTCTCCCAGTGCTGCTTTTGCGCGCTTCAATTCATCCGACAAAGATTGTCTTTTAGGGTCATACTTTCCTAATTTCTTATATTGCTCCGTAAGCATTGAAACATCATTCTGTGTCTCACGTATGATGTTTTTTTGTTTGATGATTTCTTCGGATAGGGAATTAACAGCTTTTTCACCATCATAAATACCCTTTTTGAAATCATTTTCCATAGTTGCACCGGCTTTGGCTGCATCAGAAATAAGGATATTCATTTTCTTGGTACTTTCCCCTAACTGTTCATTTAATTTTTTAAATGTATCAGGCGATGCTGCACCATCCATGTTTTTCAACTCGTTTTTCAGTTTTGCAATTTCTTCGCGCAGTTTAATAACTTTGTCAAAATCTGCGCCAATGCGAAAATAAAGCTTAGCCATTTTTATTCTCTTTTTAATTATTTAATATCCAAAACTACCATATATCTATACATTTCTTGTATTTCCTTTCATCAAATTCGTGACAACAGACGAAAGGTTACATATTTCCTATTTGACTCGATTAAGTTACTACATGCGCAAGCCTTCATAAACGATTTTATCAACGAATACATCACAACAGCCCGATTGTGAGAAAATAAATGTGAAGGTAGATACTGGAGGCTTATTTTGCTATTTTCAAGATTGCAAAAGCACGACATTTAAAAGATTGTCGTGAAATAATTTGCAGATAGTGTATTTTTAGGTAGTTTTGCGAAAAACAAGTGAATACATGAATAAAATAACATTTCTAATGCTATGTATTGCTCTGCTATGTGGATGCTCTACAAATCATAATATAGACTCTGCTATAAAAGATATTTACGGTTCAAAAGTACCACCCAAAGAAGAGGATGGAGCTTACATTTATGTCTTAAACTATCTTGAAAAAGAAAATAAACAAGACACGGATTTAGTAAAACTAAAAGACAAAATCGACAAATACACAAACTCATTATCCGAGAATTTAGGAAGCGATGTTTCTTCTAAATCAGATGCCAATACATCCGCAACAAGTAAAGATGACTGTTTGAGTGATTTTTACAAATGGGAAACTCCATCTATCCGAGTTGTGCTTATTTCACGCAAATGTTTGGACGACAATGGTAGAGATATTACAATTATAGTAACAAACAAAGGGTGATTTCTCACCCTCTGTTTACTCTTATAAATACGTAAAAGACCAATAATAATACAACATATTTCCACATAAATCCACCGGTTGTCTTCCTCTTACCTCTACAAACCCTTGAAATTTTACTATGATTCAGACAATTATGCCTTGCAGCTTCTGATGCACTATCATAAACCTTAAGTATTTTATTTGTATTAGGGTCAATCATGGCAACACGTTTACCGTTTGAAACCCCAATCTTTTTTCTTGTATCTTCTGACACTTCGTGACCTACTATTTTCGCTACACGCTTTTTAATGGTATCTTCACTTTGTTTTTTTCCAAACATTGGATTCTTTTCGCCAATACGGGATGCTGATATTTTCGTTCTTGTATCTTTTGATACTTTATGCCCAATTAAAGATAAACTTCTACGCTTCTTTGTCTCTTCACTCTGAGATAAACCTTTTTTTATTTTGCTCAATTTTATCCTTTGCTCTAAAGGCATTTTGCATCCTTTGTTCCAAGGAATGTTGCCTTTGAGTGTTTTTGAAATTTTCATTTTCGTCTCATAGGAGAGAAACTTATCTGTTTTGCCAAGAACATAACAGCACCATGCTTGACCTTTTGATTTATATTCCATTCCTAATTTCAACTCAAAATCATAGGCTTCATCTTCATTATCAAAGTATTCGACAATTTTATAATCACACTTACACTTTCTGCGAATGTTGCGAAAATGTCGATTCCGATCTTTCATACTTGTAACCCGATTTCCAGAACCTTTTCCAACATAGAAAACTTCATTAGTATCTACTAAAAACCAAATATATACATAATACTTTTTCACAAATTATTTCTTTTACATATTTACACAAATATACCAATTTGAAATGATTAAAATATAAATAGCGTACCTCGACTTAACGAAGTACGCATATTGTTCAAGCTATTTGTTTTAATTGTAATAAAATAAGTAACTCAATGAACTTATCTTCATAATAAAGTGGTTGAGTGCTTTTCGGATTGTTCGGGTTCACTTGGTTTTCTCCAAAGTTCAACCCGTCACCTGTTATTGATTTGAATTTCTTAGTGCCACCATTGCTTGATGGGCGACTACACTCAACCATGAGACCCTTCTCTATCATCTTCTGATTGAATACTTGTGCACTGATTGCACATTCATTTTCTTTCAGAAGCTCACCGGCTGATTTAAGAATGCCTTTTGATGGTGTGTAATCGGGTGCGGGTAATCCTAAAGGTTCTGCAACCTGTTTAACCAGTGATAATACAGAAGAATCATTTAGATTAAGTAAATCTTTCACGCCTTTTACCCATTCAATAGAGGCTTTGACTTTTGCCGGTGTGGGATTGGATAGCTGTTTGGCGTATTCGACTGATTTATGAAAGACTTTACGATATACTTCAAACACATCACGTACTTTCTTTACGATGAAATACTCAAGACATGGTACGGTAAGATGATAATCAAGTTTATTATTACCGCCCCAACTTGCTCCGGCAGATTCCGAAGCAAACTTTTCACCGTCCGGTGAATTCCGGACGGTAATGAAATCATCATTCTCTATAAAATCTCTTTTCAACGCATCTATGGCTGAATCTCTCCTTGTATATACCAACATCCAGACTTCATCCAGATTAACCGGATATTTTTCACTCGCTTTCGTTAACTTTAAAATAGCGTTGAAATACATCTTTATTTCTTCGCTTGAACTTGATTTTGTTAATTGATTCATAATCTATCATTTATTAGTTAATAATGTTCTGAGTAAAAGGCAACCTTTAAAGTCGTGCGAGGACTGCCTTTTGATAATCGTGTTAGTTCGTTAGAGCCGAAACTCTACTTGTTATAATCATGCCAATAATATAACTTACATCACGAGAACATTCATTCAGTTTAGTGACTGTTTCATCCAAACAGTCCCACTGCCCGGCATCCCGTAATTCTTTCTCATCCATCGTACCCGAAACTATACTACGGGCTTGATTAATTAGACACATAGCTTTCAATAAATCTGAATGAACAGCTTTGTTCTTTATCTCTTCAATATTAATTTCTGTTGCCATAATCGTTTATATTTTATGTGTTAGTACTTTACAAATAGCTTTATAAGTTTGTGTTTTCTCAAATCTATTCAGTATTGATGTTTTTTCAGCACCGAATGATAATTCACCGTTTTTAAACTGATATACGCTAATTCGCCCGCCTACAGTGTTATGCCGGTATATCTTTACTTCTTGATTTTCAGCTATTAATTCTATCATTATCGTTGCATTTATGTGTTTATACTTTTAATAGAAAAATCTCTCACCTGACTTTCTGAACAGCCTGTAACCGATATACAGGCTGCTGAATACTACTACTATCTCTATCATGCCGATTGATTTTGCTTGCTGAACAAGTGATGAAGAAACGCTCTGCCTCTTTCTGTCCATACAGTAATTGTATTGGTTCTTGGGTTCCCATAATCGTCTATATAATTATGTGTTCTTGGTTTGGTGTAACCTTTCTCGCTATACTTTGCCGTTAGCATCCATTGTCCCGACTGCTTGAACATAATACCTTTCTCTTTGAGCACTTTATGAAGTTGTTCGGCTTCTCTCATGCTCAATTCTTTAGCCATCTGTGTAGATGTGTAGGTATTCACTGATTGAAGGACGTCATTCACGTATTGCACTTTAGGAGCGGCTAATTTCAATTGCTCGCTTTGTAGTTGGTTCTGTTGCTCTAACCGTTCTTTTTCTGCTTTGGCGGCTTCTAAACGTCTGTTGAGTACTGTCATGGCGTAGGCTATCGCTTCGTCGTCGTTTGAGACGGTGGTAACACCAGTGGTGAGAAGTTCTTCTATTCTCATGTCTACCCATACGGCAAAGTCTGAATTTAACTTTTGAGCAACACGAATAGCGACAAGGCGATGTGCCCAAGTACCATTATTATTACCGCCACGCCTAACTATCAGTAAATCAGCCAAACTATAATTTTGTAGTTTGGATAGAGAAATACAGTAGTCATTGATTTCTTGTGAGTTAATAATCTGCGTGAGATTCTTCTCTGGAAATGGTTTAGCCATTGATGTAAGGTTTACCATGACGTTTTTACCCTTTTCAAACGAAATTTGACTACCTTTGTAATCGAAATTGATAATTGAACTCATATTCTTTATTGATTTTATGGTGGGCAGGTATTGGTAGTACCTGCTCACATTATTTATACTAAGCTATTCTTATTATATTGAACTTCTTGAAAGAGCGAAATTCGTTTTTCTCTTTGTCGAAGTAGGTAAACAGGTTTTCATTTGGTTTTCTACCTGTACCTTTCACGTTGTCCGCTATTACACTTTCGTCAAGTGTACCAAACGCTTGTCTTACTTCACCTGATACTTTCTGATAGAAGAACTGAACCGTTCTCTTTTTCATTGCTAACTTCAATTTAAGAAGCAGCCAACTCTTTTTTAAGCACTCTGCGAAACTTTCGCCTGTGATTCTGAACATACGCCAAGCCTCACTCATTACTTCTCTCATTTGATTTTTAAAATTTGTTGCCATAGTCGTTATTTTTATTAGTTATATAATATATTCTATTTATCACTCTGCAAATATAGACTATATTATATAATCAGCAATAATATCACTGTTAATAAAATATAATGTATTATCTTTTTGTAAACAAAACATAGACTATATTATATAATATGTATATTTGCAGTATAATTGAAAACTTATAATATATTATATATGGAATTAAGAGTTAAAGAAGTATGTAAAGAGAAAGGCGTTACTCTTGCGGAAGTAGCATCTAAAATAGGGGTAGCTCAAGCAAGCCTTTCCAAAATGTTGGGAGGGAATCCCACTATTAGCACTTTAGAAAAAATTGCTGATGCTTTAAACGTCCCCATTACTGAACTCTTTGAGAAGTCAAACACCGGAGATATAGTAGGCTTCGTGAAGGTAGGAGATACCGTACATGAGGTCAAGTCAGCGGAGGATGTGAAGAATTTAGCAGAGAAATTGTAAAACAATACAATAGCAAGTAATACTATCGTTTGTAAAATTGTGGAATCTCCTCCTTTATACTTATTTAATTGTTTAGTGGGGTTGAAATCTGACAATAACAAAGAAAACAAAAAGACCAATGAATAAATTAGAAACTGAATTTACTACGGCAGGCATTGACTTTTCAAAAGTAGGGTTTTATGATGATCCCAATTTTTTAATCTGTGAACAAAAAAATAGCAGGTATTTGGAAAAGTATGCTGAATATGTACTAACAAGTAAATATGCCCCGGAATACATAGAAAGGGCTGAAAGAGAAATCCCATTTATCGCAAGTATATTAAACAAAGAATTAATAGAAGACGGTAGATTAGGTGCTTGTATTGACATATCAATAGGCTTAAGTAGAATATTAGAGCAAGAAGGTTTTTGGAATTATATACCAAAAGGAAGCCTGACAATCGATTTTCCTGTTGCTACTAAAGTTCAAAAAAAAATCTTCTATACTGTGGATTCTGGAAAATTCGCTGCAGGACATGTATGGATTGTTGCTCCACCTTTTACTGTTATAGATCTTTCCATTAAGCAACAACCATATCAAGACAAGGCAGCGGAGTATTTGCCTAATTTCATTTGCTCAACATCTGAAATTGAAACTAAGGCAAATGATTCAGACATAATAAGTCCGGAGGTAATTGCATATATGAAAATGCAAGGAATAAATAATGGCATGAACCATATAAAGCCTAACTGGCATGAATTTCTACAAAGATTTAAACCGATAGCGGTTAAAGAAAATAATGTCATGTTGAAATATATAACAACTGCCATCAGCGCTCCCGATATGCCTATTGAAAAGATTAAAACATTAAGATTATCAGGCAGAATTACTATTGAAATCTATAACGATATTATTATTCCTAAATTAAAGGAATTTAGAGAATTGTAAAAATAGCGTTTTTTCCTCTCGCATTAAGTCCATTTATGTTGTTCATAGGGTGGTAACCGAATAGGATGCAAAGAATATTCCAATCGGGTAAATAGAGCATTTAGCGGTATTCGTCAAAGATTGCCGCTATTTTTATGTGTTTATACTCTGTTTAATCACCGCAATACTGTGAACCCATATAACCTCTGCTATTTGAATTGTAGCAGTCAGACCAAGTAATCTTACTATCATTATAATATTTACGCTCTACGGGCTTCTGATTGGCTAACATAGGTTTTATCTTGGCTTCTCTTTCTTCTTTGAACTTGATAGCATCTTTCGCCCAACGCCAAGCGAGTTTCAAACATTCGCCAAAGGTTCTGCCCATTCTCGATTTACTATTGTAGAATCTATGAGCGTCTTTCATGATTTGGGATAGGCTGTAGTGTTTCATATCAGCATTGTTTTTATAAGAATTATCCAATTCGTTTAATTATCGTGCTGCAAATATACGATTTGTTTAATTTGAAATGCAAGAACAAATAGTTAACAAAAACTAATTATTAAACAAATCGTATATTTTCAATAGAATTATTATCCAATTTGTGTTTTTATTCCTATTTTTGCCAAATAAACAAATAGTTTAATTGATATGAATTATAGAATAAAAGAAGTATGTCGGCAAAAGGGCTTAATGATGAAAGATCTTGCCGAAAAATTAGGAATAACAGAAGTTGGGTTGTCTAAGTCATTAAATGGAAATCCGACAGTTAGCAGACTTGAAGAAATAGCCAAAGTTTTAGAAGTAGATTTTATGGAACTCTTTGAACAGGAGAATGGCACTATCACTTGCCCTAACTGTGGAAAGAAGTTTAAAATGGAAGAATAGATGTTATCTATTTAATTCTGCATTAAAGAAACAGTATATTCAGTACATATTAGACTGATAATCATAAAATTAAAGCAGGTAAGAATATTTAAAGGAAACACCTTGGAAACACCATTTCTGACAATGTACATTTTTTAAGAAACAGAAAAGAAACGCGAAGGAAACACCTTTTTGTTATTGTATCTACCTGTAACACAACAAGTTATAACTAATATAAAATTCATCAGGAAACAGCAAGGAAACACCAAAGAAACGGAAAAGAAACACTAAGGAAACAGCGTGGAAACAAAATATAATAAAGATAAATAATTAAATTAATTATATTAGAAAACTATACACTGCGTGTATAGCAAAAGAAAATGCTTTTCTTTTGACGCTTTCGTTCTTGTTTTGTATTTTAGCAGAAAAATTATAAACCCAATAAAACAGGAGGTAATATGATTAATCCAAAAGAATTACGAATTGGCAATCGTATATCGGTAAACGAATGTGAATATGAAGTAACCGGTATCTCAAAACAAGCAGGAGGAGAGTATGAAATTAATGCAGTAAACAATCGTATGAATGTTATTAATGTATCTCCACAAGAATGCAATCCAATAGAATTCACAGAACAAACTCTATCGGATATAGGATTTGAACCATTTGGTAATACAGAATTAATGCAATTAAAAGTTACTGATTTTTTGAGAATTATAGCTATTATTGGAAATGACGAAGCTAACAAACCCAATAGAATCGCAATTTCAACTATACGAATGTATCCATTTAGAAATGGTGACGATATTAAACCTATTGAAGGAAGAGGGTTTATTCCCATTAGACATCTACACCAGCTACAAAACCTATATGCTGCACTAAAAGCAACAGAGTTATTTTGAATAAAAGCCGGATTTCTCCGGCTTTCTCTTTACCCATTAGCATTTCCCATATAAGTTCTACGAGAAACTTTACGACTTGCATCAAATGCTCTCCCGAATGGGCTGCCCTGTGCTTCATAAATGTTCCGGGAATAACGGTCTGCTACACGATTGACACGTTTTAATCTTTTTCTGTTTCCCGTTTCAAGAGCACGATTTGCAATGCGCTGACGTTGATTTTCAATGTCTCTTGCGCTTTTACCTCTTTGATTTCTTTTTCTGACTCAGCTTTAAATTTTAAATGTTAAACAAATATCCTATATATAATTACTTTAACGGATTCTTACCTTTCATTTTAAAATATTCTTCTTCTGATATCTCTTCCATGACATCACCATAAACGGTATGAAGTTTGTCCTTTTGCATGATGACCAAATTTCGGTATGGAATTTTGTACACTACTTCATCGTAAGACAGATGCAGATTTTCCATGAACGATGCAATCTGTCCGAGCAGGCAATTATTCCCTACTGCCGTTGCTTTGCTGTCAGAGTTGCTACGTTCTTGGCTAAAACTGACAGCTTGTGAAAATTTTCCGTTGAAACCATTGAAAGACCGACCGCTAACGCTTCTACCACTTCGTCAAATTCCCCTCTCGCAAGCTCATCCGAAAGACTTTCATCCCCTTTAATAAGCCAAGACAAAGCCAAAGAAGCCTGTTTTAAATCTTTCAGCGAGCGGAGCATATCCATGACGGTAGTAGCCCCTTTTAAATCGGACAGATAATACCCTGCACCTGCCATCTTATGAATTGTAGGAGGGTTAATCACGTATGCCTTGCCATTCACTATAACCGTCTCGAAGTCCTTTCCCAAAACGGCTGCATTTACTATTTTTGCTGCATCCATAAGCGTAAATTAAAAAGGCGGTGAGCAACCACCCACCGCCATCCGAAAACAATCTGTTACCTTAAAACTATTCAAGTTCGACATTTGAGCCATCGAACCATTTTTCCGAAGCAAGTCCCTTGACTCCGGTTTCCAAAGGAACGGCCGAAACGCCCAAGCCAATATTCTTCTCTACAAAGTTACCCTTACCGATAATGTTGGCTTTCGGCATGAAAATAAAGTTGCCCGTCTTTGTCATGGCTACGATGCTCTTTTCTACAAGAGTTGTCATGTCAGTACGTTCCCAACCGTCTGCTGTTGCTTTACCACCTTGTAAAGCTGCTTTGTCGGCAAAAGCATATTCTCCAAGCGTAAAGGAAACGGTAGGAATACCCGCTTGCGTTACGTCACGATAGTACGGCTGTCCTGTTAGCTCATTGATGTAGTCAGTTACCGAAGGGTCGCTTTCTTCGTACCCCCAAGTGTCCTGATGCACGTTGGTTATCTCGGTCATTTTCTCAATCTGAGTTTTTAACTCGGCTGCCGTATAACCTGTTTCGGGAGCGGCTACGGTGGTTACTACATCACCGTACCACACCCTCTTTAATCCGATAAATGGTTTTGTTGCCATAATTATTTCAATTTACATTTAACACTTCAAATAAAATTCTCACATTCACATAATGACACTTCAAAGCTGTGTCCGCTTCTGTACCGATTGATTCAATAGAATAACGATAGGTTGTACCGTCATAGGAACTTACTACATCATCAAACAGCTTGTTGGCTTGTCTTTCGAGTTCACCCAAACGAATGGTGTTCGCTACATTCTCGCTTAAATCAGGCACGCAAAGATTCACTTCCGCGAAAGACTTTTTCCAATAAGTCCCCGGCTGTTGTTTCTTTGCATGGATAACGATTCTTTCGGACTTCAATTCACCCGTCAGAGTTTCCCCGTTGGGTACTATGTCTATTCCGAAAGCCTTGCAGTCCCGGTAGAGGATGTTTCCTATGTCGGTGGTTACTATCATTCAAATTCTTCTTTTAATCGTTTCTCCGCAAATAAAGCGGCACTACTTAAAACATCAAATCCCTTAGATTCCACGAATGAAGCGTATTCCGCTTCGTTTTTCAGCGTCAAACCGTCTTTATCGACATCGTAATCATTGGACGTTCTCAAAGTGAGTGTGTGGTCTTGATAATCGCCATGTTCCTCCGCGTACTTCACGGCTTCATCACCGACATCTATCATTTTCTTCTCGACTTCCCATTCTCCTTCATCGAAGAAAGCATCGACATCAGAGAAATCAAAGTCTACATCCATAATTCCGAGTAATTAAAGTAGTTCGTACTCTTCACTGTGTAAACCTCGCCTTGCCCTCTCACGTTGTCGCCATCCATGCAACGAACCTCCTGCCCTACTTTGATAGTTATTCTTTTCTCACACACTACATGATAATTCGGACGATATACAGAGCCGTTATCAGAGGAAAACTCTTTCGTAGTGTTATCATCACAACGGCACTTGCATACGTCTTGCCAGCTTTCACCACCTGTTCCGGGAATCGGTCGCCCGAACTCATCTTTATCCATCGGTTTAATCACCTTTACCTGCAATATGTGTGGAGCAAATATCATAAGAAGGTACATTTAGGTTTGTTACTCAGTTCGTCTTTCAGCCCGTACTGTTTGCACAGGAATGAATAGTAATCCTTAACTCCCTGAAGGTTCCAGGACATAGAAAAACCGCTTTCACCGATTGAAGTGGCACGAAGTAAAAGAGAGGGGATGAACTTCGCAATCGCCACCGACACCCGCGTTTGGCAATCCTCGTTCATCTCATCCTCTCCGCTTATCTTCGAGTTCAGACACATATCCAAAAGGTCCGCCTCCGACAACTGGATGCCGAAAGTCTGAAACTTTTGCTGTATGTAGTCGTTTACCGTCATGCGTTCATCGTTGAAAGGTCAATGTTCACAATCTTGTTAGGAGCGATAAACTCAGGAATCCATTCGGCGGTGTATTCCATGTATCGACCTTCTTCGTCACGATAGTTGCAAACCGACATCTGACCTTCAGCAGTATTGTAAGAACGTCCCGGAACAGGGTCCGTCATTACATACGGCTTATGGTGACGCATCTTCATCACCTTGTCCGTCTGCAACAGGGTGATGCGGTTGTCGGCGTAAATCTGCACGTTCTCGCCCGCCTGATTCTCTACGTAGTCCTCTTTGATCTCAATTGCAGGAAGCCCGATTCCAGTAAATACGCTGGATGCCATCTGGTCAGTCACCAACCCTGCATTAACCATGAACTCACGCTCACCAAGAATCATCTTGAATTTATCACCGAACTCAGAAGCCCCTACAATGTTCTTCATAAACGTACCACGAGACATAATCATTTTGGAGAATACACCGTATTTGGCTTTCAATTTCTGAATCTCCTGCTGCAAGTAAGAGATAAATACATTCTTTGCTGAAGCGTCAGGAGTAAGGAAGTGGAACGGTAGCTCGATGTCCAACAATTCGATGTTTTCCTTATTATCGGCCAAATGAACCTGCGCCTTACCAGTCATCAACAATTCAGGAACGATAATATCCATACGCTTGTGCGGAGCAAGCAGAATCTGACGGTAATCATCAACTATAAAATCGATAATCTCCTGCAAGATTGTACGTTGATCAGCTGTATTGGCTGCATTGAACTTGTCAATGATATCCTGTAACTGTGACAGGCGCTCAATATCCATTTGATAACGGTCGCCCAAGTAAGCAATTTCAGTATAACCACTTCCAAGGCTACGTCTTTCACGAATAGGCTTCTGATCATTCTTACCCAGAATGGAACCGGCAACAACACCCGTTACTGTCCCAAGATAAGTCTTGAAAACACGGGTTTTGGTTTCCAAGAAATCTCCGTATTGCTTCCAGTAGATTGTGTCCAGTCTCAACTGGAGGACACGGTCAATAATCGCCTGAACGATATTGGGATCTGTAAATAAAGTTTGTATGGTCAAATTCATATCTAAACTTTTAATGATTAATACTCAAACTGGAAACGGCTTGTCAATCCCACCTTATCCATCTTATGGATCGGAAGAACCAACTTGCTTTCCTTTACCTCATAGGCTTGCATCAAGAGAGTGCAGAGAACCGCTCCATCGCTCTCAACTTTCTTCGCATCATAAAGAACGAAGTTAGCAGTGTTCTTCTTCACTGTTCCACCCACTGCAGTAGCTTCGAAAAGAACCGTATCCTTAGCGATATTTTCTCCGAAAGCCGCTTTGATGGTTAATGCATCGTAGGCTTTATTGGACTTGTCGATAGATGCTACTTCTGCGCCCTTCTTTCCGCTTCCAATGAACATGCCTTGATAAGCCAGAGAGTCTTTTGCCACCTTGATGGTGAGATTAGCATCTCCGGTTGTGTAGGCTTCTACCACCTTTACATTGCGCACCGGGACAAGTGTACGTTTCTTTAAATCTGCTTCTACCGGAGTAAACACGGGTAAATAAGAGCCTACCACAAGGTTGGTTATATCCAACTTCCACGGCCCACTCTTTCGTACCCCAGTTTCAACACGGTAAAACTCTTCCGGCTTGTAATCCGGTTTCAAGTCATAATGTGTACCTGCTGCCATTTAATTTACTTTTTAGATTCAACAATAGTTTTTGTTCCCTCTGAAATCATGTTGGCGATAGATTCAGCTTCTTTCTCAATCTTCGCTTCTGCTGATTCGGGAGGGGTTGCACCGCTAAAGCCGATATTAGCAAGTTCTTGTTTTGCGTCCTTGAAATATGTATCCAAGTCCGCGTCATCGGGAATTGCATAACGCTTCGCGAATGTTTCGGGAATACCGTACTCCTTAGCCTTTGCCAAAATCTGCTCTTGCCGGGTAGCCAGTGACTTCTCAGCCTTAAACTGAGCGAGTTCATCGGAAAGAGGCTTAACAGCAGCACTCACCGCATTCGCAATGATGGTCGCCATGTCATCTTTCTTATCTTCCGGCTTTGGATTTGGGTTAGGATTAGGATTAGGATTCTCGATTGGCTTACCGTCTTTAAGGTTATGCCTTTTCTCGTAGTTCAATACAGAAGTACGGGTAGCATCCCCGGCACGGAAATCACCATAGGAATTTAACACGTCCGAAAAGCTGATACCCTCAACGATTGAGTTTACCTTTGTATCGTCCGTTACACCCTCTGCCTTTTTAACGGCTATTCGGGTTAAGATAGCAGTATCTACTCCAGTGAATTTCTGTTGCAGTCCTGCCAAGATTTGTTCTAAGATTGTCATACCGTATGAATTAAATTATTATATTGAAATTCAATTTGTGGAAGTAAAAATACCACCAATACAGATGATTAATAAATATTTGAACTTCTGATTCGTGACCTTCGCTTTGATGTCACAAATGCGGTATAAAAGTAGTGAGTAAGTAGGTGGAAGGGAAATAATTAAATAGGTGATAACGAACAATAAAGAGAAGGTTTGATAATGGCAGAAAAAAGGCTCACAGAATAACTGCAAGCCTAAAATTTATTACCCCCAAAAAATATTTATTCCTTTATATCAACTAGTATTTTATCGGATAATATTCTTCTTCGTACTCAATAACTAATTCTGATGAAATCCTTAGTTCAATCAGCCTTGGATCAGTCGGTGGGATATTATCATCTGTCATAGGAAGAAGTTCTTCTACACTTTGGCAAATTACATCATGTTCTATCTCATTCTCTATCTTTGCCAAACTACAAGAGATTAATAGCAGCCAACTCTTTAGTCAAAGACTGAATACCTTTCTGAATCTTCTCCAACTGCTGTTTGCGCGGTTTATGTACTCCGGCAGCATAATGCCATAACTGACGCTCATTGATTCCTGTAATCCGACTCAGAGCAGCTTTAGTAAAAATGTTGCTGTAGTAGTTGATAAAGGTAGCAGCATCAATTTTGAACTTTAATTCAAATTCCCCAGACAACACCTCGCAAGGATTAGTATTATCTTCCAGATACAACTCGATTGCTTCCTTCATATTATCTTCTAACTCTTTCATATCATTACCAACTGTAATGACGGGAGCACCTTCAATATAAGCACTCAGGTTCTTTCCTGCGTGTTCAACGATAACTTCTACTGTTTTCATATTACCTCCTTTTAAATTAAGAGAACAAGGGGGCTACTTTAGCCCCGCTTGCCTCAAAATGCTGTAATAAGTGCCTTTCTCAACGCCTTTGCTGTTATGATTCGGTACGATAACTACTTTACCGTCTTTTTCAAACTTCATGTGGCTACCTCTCTGACTCTTTAGAACAAAACCGTTTTCTTGCAACATAGTTACAACGTCTTTCACTGATTTGTAACTCATAACGCTTTGGACTTAATTACTATGCAAATATAGTAATAATATGAATACTAACAAATAAATTATTCATTATTTTACTATGAATAAAAAAATAGCGGCAACTCTGAAGAATCACCGCTAAAGGTCCTATTTTTCATGTACCCGAATTATAAGCCCCATATTTTTTCTGACTTAAGAAGCGTTTTTCTGTTCTTTATTTCCGATTTGCTTATTCTTAGCTTCTTGTTCTTCCTTGATTTCAGTAAGCTCTTCTTCGATGCGGTCAATATTTCCAGCGAACATTACCCCATGTCGTTGTGACCATACACCACCCGACACAGCTTTTACAGCTACATTAACTTTATCTTCCAAATTGTCAAGGCGATACGGAACAACTTCTGTACCAATATCTATCGTTTCAGATGCTTTGTTAAATTCAGATGGATTAATAGATCCTAAAGCAGAAACAAGGAAATAGACTCTTCGTTGTAAAAATTCACCTATCACCTCGGCATGATTTTGAACTTGCAAATGTGTCGAAAGGAACACGTAATCGAAAGCCACTCCCGACAAGGCATTTCCCGAACCACTAAGTTTTTCAAAACTGATTTGCGGTGTATTCGTCATAGAATATGCTTTCTCAAAGAGGGTTTCTACCTCAAATTTTACAGTGTCATTTGCTTGGTTCCACGTCAGATACTGAGCATCTGCACCTTCTCCTGTAAGTTTGACCATTCTATCCTTAACCTTACCCATGAAGCCCTCTACATCTCCAATTAGCTTCAGCAGTGGGAAGAAATGATAGTCAATGCAATCGGCATAGTTGGATAGTAGTTTCTCCAACCGGACACGGAAAGTCTTAATCTTTTTGCAATAAGGTTCGGGACGATAAGCGTAGATAACCGGCAGTTTCGGGAATCCATGGACGAAAGAAGTTCTTTCCTCGTAACCCTTAGACAGATCCCATTGATAGACCATTCTGTCTGTGATAGTCATAAAGCAGGTAATTTCCGAGTTATCCATGAGTTTTTTCTTGTACTCACGAGAGAAAGCAACCAAATCACCTTCATCGTTGAAGAACGGATATAGCTTATCCCCTCTGAATGGAGACCACAACACGCTTTTCAGCTTCTTGGTGGGTTTTACTTTTCCTCCGAAGGTAGTCTTAACTTTCTTCCAAAACTTAGCCCAAAACGAATCATCATCGGTCGCATACCAATACTCGGCAACTTCCTGTTCGGATAACCAGGAACGAACAATCTTCTTGTTCTGATACTTGATTTTGTTGGACTTAAATACAGCTTTGACCGCATCCAAGAGTCTCTTTTCGTCATCATCCGCAGGAGTACAGTCTAGAGACGGCTCAGTGCCGACAGTAAAAGCCGTTTGAATGTTCACTATATCTTGTTCCAAAGGAATAGAGATACGGTTTACCGGTTCGGTCTTATACTGAGCTTCGATTTCGTAGGTCTTGCCGGTCTTTTCATCAAAAACTTTCTCCGCTTCCTTTTCAAGCACTTTTCTATCCGGGTACTTCTCCTTGTCAACCATGATTTCATGGCGTTCCGGATTCCAGTCATCCCACAACTTGCAGCGGTCGGGAAGCTCAGTTTTCCTACCTTTCTTCAGGTAAGCTATTTTCTGCCCAATGTCGGGCAATGCTAATATTTCTTCGAGTGTTAATGGCATAATCTATAATTTTAGTGAGTGAATATTCCAGTTAAATCTTTCGGCTTCAAAATACGTCCTAAAATGTGCCCCAAAATATAGTAGCGAATAGGGTCGAGAGTATGATTCCAAGCGTCTACCGGCTCATTGATATAATGCCCGTCTTTATCTTTATCCCAAACGTATTTGCGAAGCTCCTCTATGATGTGATACGAACGCTCGGTAACGAATAGTTCCATCTCATGTATCTTGTCAATTCCGGCTTTAATCGAGCCAGGGAACTTATCTACTGGATAGATGTTCACACCCCTGTTTTTAATTTCCTGAATCAAACGAGGGTCGGCACTATCTCCGTAGACTTTCAGCCCCCACGGCTTTAGCTTCTCTGCTATTGCATTGGTGAGCATTCCTGTTTCATAGAATAACTCATCAACATACAATCGGTTATCCACAATACCGCAACGGATGCCAGTTGATGGGTCATTAGTATAACCCCAGTCGGACGCAAGAGCCACTTTCTTTGCCCAGGATGGGAACTCTTTCACAATGCCCCATTTTTTGAATACAGCACCTTCAGCTACATCAGCCCACCGGCCAATAACTACATGAGCATACTTTTCGGGGTTATTTATCTTCATATCCTCCACTTCTTTCAGGAACTCAGGGGAAAGATTCTCCAAGTTATCCAGATAGGTAGTATGAATGTGAAGCACATTCGGATGCGTGGAGATTTGTACCTGCACGCCGTCAATATCTACCTGCTTGTGGGTATTCTCGATGTACTTTTTGTAAATGAAGTGATTGGAATCACAAGGATTCATTATGATGATAATCCGGTTCTGAATCCCTTTCTTACGGATGGAGAGCATTATTTTATCGAACTCTTCTTCATTTGTCCACTCTTCCGCTTCATCGCAGACGAAAGTAGTGATACCTTGAATTGATTTCAGTTTCGCAGTCTGATTGCCTGAAGAAGTCTTGATACCCCGAAACATGATACGGCTCTTAGTCATTTTGTTGACTATATCCGTCTTAGTGGTCTTGAAGTATTTAGTAGTTCCGTCAAGCTCTATCTTCTCCATCATTTCGGGGATGATAGACATACCGGCAGACTCCATCGTGTAGCGGGTGTAGAGAATCTGATGAACTATCTTTTCAGCTTCAGTGAGTTCAAAAGTTAGACGTTCAATGAAGGTGGAAGCGTTGAAAGATTTGCCGGAGCCACGACCACCAGTGATAAGGATTATGAATTTCTCATTATCGGTGTACAGAGGATGATAAATTTCTTGAGGTACTATCATTTCAGCTTATCTTTAATCCAAGAATCAATAGTTATACCGTGGTCAATATCTGTCGGGATGTCGGCATCTTCATCTTGTTTACGTTCAACCTTTCTCCAATCTTCATCATAGTGGTAGAGCCAAGTCATTTGAGCACTTATATTAGGAGCCAGCTCACCCTCTACGATTTGCACCTCTTCTTCGCCTGTCAGATTGCCATCTTTATCCCGTAACTTTCGAACTGTGGTGTTCTTCGTTTTCACACCACCGAGAGCCATAGCAAGGAACTTGGCGCGCACAAGAGAGTTAATTGCACAACGCGCGCGTGAGAGGACATCACTTAATTCACTGTATGCACTTTTCTTTTCGCTAAACTTTTGCGGTGACAATCCAATAGCGTGGGCAATTTCCTTGTCAGTGAATCCCTTTTTGGCATACGATTCTACGAGAGAAAGAAAGTCCTTGCTTGTATAATCAAACTTGGGCTTTCTTCCTCCACGACCTTTTGTATTTTGAGATTCACTCTTTGACATAATATTATCCGTTTGCGTTAGCAAGTCTTACTGTTGCTCCTATTTTTTTCCTATTGATAAAGAGAGACAATGCTGCTTGTGAAATTTTCAAATTACGTGAAAGATTCCGTTCTGCATTTTTAGCAGCTCTCATAATTCTATCTCGATTATTTTGCCCGTAAGTTCTTGTAAGTCGATTAGCGGTTCTTACAATATCCATATAGCTCCTTTGTCTTCTTCTGACTCAACTGTCCTCCTAAATTTTAAGATGTTAATCAATTCTTTCAATTTGTTCATCAAATACTTCTCCCTTTATGAACTTCATATCGGGGTCATATCCGAACCGTTCACAGAAAGCGGCTTTAGCTTCATAGGTGTCAAAGGACAACATCACATAGGCATCCATATCTTCGGCTGTCTTCTGTGCGTTCTCCTTTACTTGTTGCTTGACCTCCTTCATATGGGCAACCTTCTCGGCGCGTTCTAACTGCCTGGCAGCTTTATCAGCTTCTTTCTGCTCGGTTACTGGTGCCATCATATCAGACAGAGCGTCTGCGATAGAGCTTTCTTCTTCGGTCTGTAACAGGTAATCGACACCTATCATGTTCAAATCGGCATCCGTTAAACCGGCGTCTTTCCAATCAATATCGGGAACAATTCGGGCAAGAGCATCAAAATCCCAGGTACCTTGTGCGTTTGGGTTATTCATTAGAATATTTAGTTCCTTCTCCTGCTTTTCTTCCACGTCAATTACGTCGACTCGAATGCGGTAGTCGTTATCGGGAAACTTTTGCAATTCATCCATGACAGACAAACGCTGATGCCCGCTGACTACGGTCAACCCGGTTCGCTTGTTCACGACAATTCCACCGACTAATCCGAATTTCTTGATGCCACGCTTCAATGTCTTGCGTGATTCTTCGGACAACTTTCGAGGATTATAAGATGCCAAGTGAATGGCGGAGCGGTTAAGTTCTACCGATTCAGATTTTATATACTTTGATAGTTCCATATTAGCCATTGCTTAAACCAAGTCCTCTACTCCGTCCCTGACGTGCCGCTCTCGAATACTGCTGATAGACATTACCATTTCGAGCGTAATTCAAACGGCTTAAATTACGATACATGGTACCACCGATACTATTAATCCTCGCTTGCCTTGTAGGATTTTCCTCTGCCGCACGACTCAAACGATTAGTTTGTACTCCAATATCAGCAGCACTTTTCATTCTACCTCTTCTTCTGTTTCTAACTCAGCTGGTCTCCTATTAATTTTGTTTATTATGATACTCCCAAAGCACTCTTTCAGCCATAGGGAAAACTTTGTAAATTCTCTGTAAGTCCTGCGGGTAATTCTTCTCCATCCAAAGCATACAGTCAAGATTGAAACCGATACCCGAACTGGCTTTCAATGAATATCTAACTGGTTCGGGTAAGTTGTGCTGCTTCATGTAAGCAAGGATATCCTTTTGTGTCCAATCAGCCAAAGGATAAACTATACCGTTATTCTCGTAACCGTTTACCTCATACCCTTTCAGCATAAGCCTGCGGTTCATACCATCAGCCTTTTTCATGCCTAAGAACGTGTAATAAACTCTGTGAGTAAGCTGCATAGCCTTTACCACATCAGCCAGCTTCAACAGTTTCACTTTCGGATTAGGCACACAATACATACCACCACGGAGGATGTAAGTGAGGTTCCAATGTGGTACTTGCACAAACTCTATCTTCGGATATTTGGCTTTAGTCCAGATTATCCAGCGGTTTATGTGCTCCAAGTCTTTGACGAAGTACATGAACACGCAAACAATACGATCAAACTTTGGATAGATTAAATCAAGTAAGACAAGCGAATCTTTACCCAAGGATAAAAACAGTAAAGCCTCATTCGATTTTACCCGAATGAGGTCCATATACCGGTTCGCTTGCTCTACTTTATTCATAGCTAACCACCTGATAATCCGAATGAAATACGGAGGTCACTGTAACGCTGTCTACGTGAACCTAACTGGGTGGCACTTGCCGTACCCCTACGATTAGCAACTAATCTACCGCCAGCACCTGCACCATTCATATTTCTGCGCGGTCCGGCTACTCTGTTTACTCTTTTTGCGACTCAGCAATAATTTTTAAATTAAACAATCAATCTATATGTTTCTCTAATACCTCGCCTAATGTGTAATCCATTTGGGCTGCGAGATATTCTTCACCCTGATAGGGGTAAACAATATCATTACCGTCTTCATCGGTGAGAATGACCGCTTCTGCGTTCTTCACTTCAACAATAATATAAGGGCGTTTACCACTATAGGCACCCGTAAGAAGTTTAATCGCATCGTACTTAATCGGTTTCAACTCAACTTCACCCTCTTCAGGTAATTCTTCATCTACCTTGTACTCTTTGCCACCACATAAATAAGTGATATACTTCTTTGCGTTAGTCGGCCTAATTTCACGGTATTCGTGCGTTTTAGTACCAGATAAGATTTCATCGAAATATTTCTGTTTGATACTTAATGTAAGAATGTTCATAATCGTGTCTTTTTAAAATTAATATTCATTGTTGCGGGTGCAGGCTCCGCCCCTACGATTTCCACCAAGTCAAAGTGGCGAGATGACTAGACTTCTCTAACCCGCGATAGTACCCCAAAGATACTACCACAACCAAAGATAACGAAATATCTTCAAATTCTATCTGTGACAATCAGTTTTAAGTCACAAAATCTTTTTCAACCAGGCATCTCTTTTCTCTCTGCACGCCCCTAAAGTCGATGCACAACAGCTAAACAATTCACCACTTTCAATACGATAGTCATACTGGTACATTCTCACTTTCTTACCTTTCAACCTAGTGTTGTAGGTGCAATAGTTTTCTTTACCAGGTTGGCATACGCTGTAACCGTTTTTGTTTATTGAGTTCATCTTGATAATGGATTTAATTTGTTATATGTCCAACCGGCTTGTTTTAGCTTCTCTAAACCATCGGGTGATATTGCATAGTCTACTGGATGGGCAGAGCTATCACCAAAACCGCCAGAATAGAAAGTATCCATATGAAGAACACCAAGCGACTTAACTTCTTTTACTTTAGATTCTGTGTTACGCCAAAGGTGTTCTCTGTACTTCGAATTGCTCTCTTTATCTATTTTGACAAAATAGCCTTGCACGCCATAATAATCAAATTCAGAGATATGGATATACTTTGCCTTATCAACAATCTGCTTCTGCAACCATTCTTCAGTTCTGAAATTATATTCAGGTGAAAGATATACCTGTTCAATACCCAATCCAAGATTCTTACTTTTTATTCTGTCAGTGTCTTTAAACTTCACGCCAGACATTGTACGATAAACAACTTTATCCTTATACGACCACTGGTTATCAATGTGGAATAACTTCGGATTATCAAGTATAAACTGCATCAAATCAGTTTTACTTACCTTCAGTTCTTTTGCCAGTTCGGGTATAAGGCAGTATTTTGAATTGTTTGCCATCTTAAGCAAATCTACTCTTCTTTTGATTTCTGCTATATCCATAATTATTCAGTTCTATAAGTTTTACCACCAAACTTTTCATCACCATCTACCAATATATGATAACCGATATAAGGCTTGTTCTCTTTATCGTTATGCTCTTTGCATTTAACCCTTGCTTCTTCGATTGTATCACATTTACACATGGTGTATTCGGGATAACCATCGAAGTATCTTACAACTCTATATACCTTACTCATAATCATTTATATTGCGGTAGCCCGAAGGCTACCCGGTTAAACCTTAATTAATTCTTTCTAATCTTTTAAAAAAACTCAAAGGTCTGCCATCATATATACCGCAATCATTTTCAACGAAACCACTAATTGCAATATTGTTGGCTACCATTCTGTATTCTGCTACAATTTCACCGTCATATCTTTCATACGTCCTTAATATTGTATATACAATCTCGATGCGACCGGGTAAAACTACTTCTTTATATTTTTCATTCATCGTAGTGTGTGTTATGCAGGGCTTTCACCCTGCCGATTAAACTTATGCTATATTTAATCTCTTTCCTCTCATTGCATTCAGTTCTGCTGCCATTTTATTTGCTGCTGCTTCTGTCACTTCTAAAAATGCCATGCTATTATCATATCCATCTATTACCAGATAATAGCCTCTTAACTTCTTTACATAGAACTCATTTGATTTATGCTTTTTCATATAACTCGTTACTTTCATAATCGTGTGTATTTAAGCGTTAATACCAATTGCTTTTCTCATAAAGTCACTTGCTTGCTCTACTGACATATTCAGCTTCTTTTGAATCAGGATAAGCATACAGCTTACTTGTTCTTCTGTATCTAAGTTACCTTGTACAAACTCTGACATGATGAACTTTTCTATTGTTCTTTGCTTAATCACTGATGCTGCCATAATCGTATATTTTTTAATTGTTATTCAAACTTATGCTTTTCTATACCCCCTTGCATTCAACCAAGCTATTGCACCTTTGAGAGTTTTGAATCTTTTGCTACTTTCTACTGCCGTACAGGCTGAATAATTCTTTTCGTCATGAATGAACAATGCACCTTCATTCTCACCTTTTTTATAACTAATGATATTCATATCTTCTATTATTTAATTATTATTACTTCGTTTCTGATGATGCAAAGATAAAGAGAACTTTATTAAAAACAACACTTTTGATATAGTTTTCTTTATCAATTAAGAATATTTAATAAATCAAACTTTATCAAAATTAGGTTATATGATAAAGTTTGCATTACTTTGCGGAACAATCAGAATAAAGTATAGTTTATGGATTTACGAATAAAAAAAATAATGAATGAGCGTAACGTTACTTCTGCGTGGCTTGCTGAACAAGTGGGCATCTCAAAGGTAGCTATCAGCAACATTGTAACCGGAAAATCTTCGCCTTCTTTGGATAATCTTCTAAAGATTGCCAGTGTTCTAAATGTATCTATCACTAAATTGATAGGAGAAGAAAAAGAGGAAAACACCATTACCTGCCCCCACTGTGGAGGTAAAATTCATTTTGACGGAGAATCACGTATGCCGGAACAATAAGAATATACGAGGGAAAGAATACTATAAATAAAGAAAGGAGAATAAAACATATGGGAAAAAGGATTTATGTCAATGGAGGAATCTTAATAACGACTCCATTTTTTGCATATAAGAATGCAGGGGCATCATACGACACCCCTCCTGAAAATTCTGAAATTATAGAACCCAATATTATAACTGAAACAGGAGAACCTTACCTTGAAATTAGCGATGAGCGCCCCCAATCTATTTTTAATGAATATTATGCAAAAACATTCTTTACAACACAACATACATTTGCTTATTTTTTCCAAAAAGACTTTATCGGATCATATAATGATTTTGAGCAAAGAATTGATGAAATCCAAAGTGTAATTAACATCAAAGGATTGGACGAACAAAAACAAAATATCATCAATAAATTATCATATATCAATATCATTACATCATTAGATACATTTATTTGTGACATTATTTTAACAAAAATAATCCAAGACGAAGAAAGTTTCAATAATTTTTTCAATTCAATTCCTCCATGCAAGAAAAAAGATGAAATGACTAAATTAAAAGAAGACAATCTTGTTGCCCAATGGGAGCAAAAGGTCATAGAATATGTAATGAGGACATCTTATAGTAACATTGGTACTATAAAAGATATACTCAAAGAATTATTTAAAGTTTCTATAATCGACACAAATGGAAATATGAAAAACCACTTCTATTATAGGAATTTATTAGCACACAGAAATGGTAGAAAAAAAGATGGAGGTTATATCAATATAACTAATAAAGAACTTGAATCCTTAATAATTGATACGCAATCCATCGCAAAACAAATCCAAACAAAAATTAAGCCGGAGCACTAAACTCCGGCTTTCAATTGATTAGCCCTTTGAATCTTAACCGATTAATAATCTCGGTATAAAGATAGTCTATATCTGCACGATAATCCTTATAATTGTTATAGTAAAACATGACATCAACGCAAAGGTTAGAAATTCCTGTCGGAGCTTTAAAGCCCAATATACCGGCAAGTATATCACGAATCCCCTTTGCAATCTTACCACCAGCCAATGTACTGGGGGAATAAAGAAACAGAATAATGAAAATGAATTTCTGGCGGAAGCTGGCACCGGCCCTTCTTTCGGGTAATCCGCAATTCCCCACAACCTCACAGTACCATTTGTATATTACAGGAATAATATTAAGATCCGATAAAATAGGTTTGATCAGTTCTTGCTCTCTCTCCGAGAGTCTTGATTTCTGCTCTCTGATAGATTTAAGCTCCGATATTGCTGAAAATTCTCTCACCATAACACGATTATTTTAAAAGTAAATAGTATATTTGCATCATAATCGTGTAAGAGAGGAAGAATCTTGATTGGTCGTGCGGTCTGGTTCTTCCTCTTCTATTTTACCGAAGTGCACTTTTCTTGAATCATATTATTCTTTCTGTCAATATCTCTACCCCATATCATAGCAGAATAGATAGCATCTGCATATAAATGTAGTTCTTCGCTATTTGAAATAAACTCTACTCTTAATGCTTGTTTCATAGAGTCTAAAAATATCTTTTGATCTAATTCTTTCTTTTTCATATATCACTAATTCTATTTGATTAATAGATAATCTGGAGTTTGTAGTACCATTTATCCGCATGTGGGAACCATCCTATCATAAACGATATCTGGCATATAGTTATTTTATATATCTTTCCTTTCATCGTTATTCCTCCTTTTCTAATTGCTTCACAATCTTGAAATAATCCTCCTCACTCAAAACCTTTTCAGCTGCATCAAGAACAGTATTATATCCGTTACAATAACCCAGGTCTGCAACTTCACTTATTATGAGTTTATTAAAATGGTCTTGTTGCAATTTCAATAGCCTTTTCATGCAAAGGGATTTATTATGATCTCTATTCATTTTTCTTCCTTTTATTTAAAATGTTCAATAAGTTCTTCTACGGTAGCAACATGACAATAGCATGAACATCTTCCAAATCTTCCAATGACAAAATCACCTTTCTTCCACTTGTGAAAATCTTCATCAAATACCCAATACTGATTATCTGACGTATCATTACGTTTTGCAGCAAGGGCAATGAAAAGGCTTTCATTTGTTCCACAATCTATATACCCATATTTTTCTGCCATTTCTGTTGTTACACAATAGGTATATACAGTGCGATATATACCATTAGCCTCCGGTTCATTTATTTTGATACCTTCAAAGTCAGTCCTTGTGGTGGTTTTATACCCCAGAGTTTCAAGTGCCGCCTGAAGCTCCGGTGTATTTTTACGTATAAAACATGGTATTGTAAATCCCATAGTTAGCTCCTTCTTTTTGGGTTTTAATTATTAATATTCCCATCCTTTTCGTATTGTTTTTTATAGCTCATTTTTATTTTACGCTAATTGTTTTAAATAATAATCACACTTAAATCCTTTTCGTGGCGAGAAGTCTGCGAACTCGCAGGATTTAAAAATCTGATGCTTATTAGCCCATTGTGCAATATCTTTTTCATATAATGTCGGTTTGCGATCATTATTAAAATCCCGATATGGCTGTACAAAAGGAGAAATTCCTAACTCTTTAAGCCTATTTAGTCGATACATATCCTGTTCTACTGTGGAGTTAAAACCTACTAAGACATAACAAGACAAATTATGAGGCTTGATATATTTAGTCACTTCTCTCAATTTTTCTGTAAGGTCGATCTCCGGCAAATCCCAAGCGATGTGGATTCTTCTTTTCAATTTCAACTTACTCAAATAAAAAGCCTGTTCCTCATTCATAATGCGTACATCAACACCGTGCAAATTAACCATTTGCCCTTTCTTCTGTAAGTAATTGATCGCATCCTGCCATTCAGGGTTTGCAAAAAAATTGTTATCTAACACCTCAATCCATTTCCCTTTCGGGTTCAGTTCCACCGGTTCCACGGTCTGAATGTATCCCTCTTTTTCACGAACCAAACAAAACGGACATTTACGGATGCAGCCCCGGCTAAAGAACTGAATAGAAAAAGGATATTGCGGATAAATGGAATAATCCATTAACCGACTGTTTTCTATCACTTCAGGAAGTCTGCTTGCAATGTTATAGCCTGTACCGCCTTTCTCTATAATATCAGCCTGCAACGTCAGATAGTTGAAGTCAGGAGTAAAAGTAAACACCTTGCTTGCCATTACCTTATCATATTGATTGAAAGGAGTAGCCCATTCAACCTGATCACCTCTCCCCTTATGATATGCAGATGCACGCATAAGAGCGAAGTTCGGGAAGTTATGACCGTCAACATCTATCAATCCAATGTTCATATTTTATTTAGTATTGAGGGTTATTATTCATCTGACAAATACAACTCCATACCCTTTTTAGTTAAACCTAATACGTGAGTATCGTCCGCCCATTCGTTGGCAATTCGCATAGAATGAGCCGGACAGCAATTAGACAGCTTTACTGTATATTCACCGTCCGGCAGCATAGAATCATCTCCATACCCTGCTACAAGTTTATTATCAAAAGCCATCAGATTACCATAGTTATTGGCAAAGTAAATACCTGCCTTTTCACATTCTTTATATGCTTTCTTTAGCTTGTTAAAAGCCTTTTTCTGCTCGGCTGTTAGTTCACAGACCGGATATAAATTTGTTTCCATAATATTCCTTTCTACTTTTGAGGGTTATTTATCAACTGTTGATTTTACTATTACTTCATCTCTCTGAGATGGGAGAACGATTATATTTACTTCGTAAGTAGTAATTTTCAGTATCGGGTTAAAATCTGAATCTGTTGTAGCGATAATAGTCATATCTGCAAATTCATACTTGTAATCTTCTTGTAATTCTATCTTATTCATTGTTATAGCTCCTTTCTATTCTGTTATGATGGTTATTTATTCTCAAAAACATGTGCAAATACACACTTTTCATCAGACAGTTCCAAACCGAGTTGCGACGGGTACCGTTTGATATAATTATAGAACTCAAACATCTTCTTGTCATCGTCACCGCAGCGATCGACCAATAGCCTGATGAAGGCAAGGAGACAATCAGAGTCATTTCCAAAATTTTCCTGTGTGGATAATTGCGTTTTGTCAACGTCAAGTTTTAATTTATGGATAGCGGAAATCGCAGTGTTGAAATTACGTTTCGCATCGTGACGCAATTCATAGCCTTGTTTTCCCATTTCACTTCTCAAATCGTAGAGAAGCGTTTCTACGACATCGGTCAACACATAGATTAAGTTGAGAGTCGTATTAAGATTTGTTGTTCCTACTAACATGATTTTATTTATTTCTTAAGCTTATAAAACCTCGTTTAACCAACTCCATCAGATCCAGCATATCCTCTTCGCTTATTTCTGCCTGAGTCTCACCATTGACAGACATATAGTGAGGAATGCCAAATTGATCACGGATTCTCTTACGGATAACAAGAGTAGACTTATTCTCCCAGTAAATTGTAACTACCATATCTAAAATGGATTATCATCCTCTGCACCAGATTGTTTGCCTCCTAATAATGGGACATAATCAAGATTATAAAAGCAAGTCGTAGCGGCATTGAACCCACATATGAACCGTAGAAGTCCAATATTTCGCCCTTTAGCAATATCTATCATAGCCGTCCCCTTGGTATCTACATTAGAAAAATCGTTCGGATAGGATTTATTGTTAACCTCAGGCCGATAGATCAAAATGACAACATCGGCAGCTTCCGCTATTTGTCCGCTGTCACGAAGCCGACCCAATGTCGGAACTGGATTCATTGTATCCCTATTCAACTGAGAAAGGGCTATAATCCAGATGTCATGTTCTTTTGCCAGGTGCTTTAATCGTCTGGCAACATCCCCCATCTGCTGCTCTTTATTAGCTCCCTTCATGTTCACATTCAAGATCTGAAGATAATCGATAATAGCACCGTCTATTCCAAACTTCAATTTCATATATCGGATAGATGAAATGATAGTATCAATATTAGAAGTGCTTCTATCATCAAAGTATATTCCCTTTCCCGACATTTTACCTACTCCAACATCTATCGCTTGTATCTGTGAATCAGTCAAACGTGAATACATGATTTGATTAGCCGGAACCCCACTTTCCATAGAGAGAATACGAGCCGTTATTTGCTCCTTTTTCATCTCCATTGAATACATAGCTATCTTAGCGCCCAAAGACGCTGCATTTCGCATAATAGACACCGCAAAAGATGTTTTACCTTGGCTTGTCTCCCCTGCAATAATTATCAAGTCTGATTTTTGCAATCCACCTGACTTTGAATCAATTTTTTCAAATCCAGTAGGAATACCCGTTAATTGTCTATTCCCTAAAAGATTATCATTTATCATGCCATATACACTTTCAAGTCCATCGTTAATGGTTGAAATAGTAGTGCTACTTGATTTGAAAAGCGATGCAAGTTCATTACTCACCGAATTAGAGACATCGAGAATATCCTCTGCTTCTGAATAAGAGTTTGATACAAGATACTGTCCTATATCCCAAAATTTACGTCTTATCGCCAGATCGTGCAGCCGTGCTGCATACTGGTATAAATCAAAAGTACAGTTAGAAGCAATTCGCATATACTCCATAAGGTCAAACTTCACCCCATTAGCAATAAGTTTATTCTTGACCGCTACCACATCAGGCCGACTGCCAGACGATGCCACTTGAAGGATAGCTTCGTATATCTGAAGATGGAATGGATTATAGAAAGAATCCTTGGATAATAACTCCCTCACTTCTTCAAGCGCATTGCGTTCAGTGATAATAGTACCTAAGACAATCTTCTCAGAATCTTCATCTCGTAGTTGCACATTAATTTCCATATTCTTTTTTTGCCCAGTTTAATACAGTCCTGTAAAGGTTAGTATATCGTTTACGTAGATCCTTTCGATTCTCTATCTGCTCGATGATGTCAGCAATCTGTTTACCCGTATATTTCTCTTTGAGTTTTAGAAACTCCGCTTCCGTGATTTGGGAAGAGAAGTTTTTAGCATTGCTGCAATAAGGAGCGTTCCGTTTTAGCCAGTCATTGAATTTTAGAAAATCAGGATTTGAAGAAGCGGATGAAGAAGCTTTGGCTTCTTTCTTATCTCCGTTAGGAGATTCTTTCTTATCTTCCTTTTCCTCTTCCTTTTCCTCCGTAGTGTTCACGTCGTTATCACGTAGTGTTGACGTAGTGTTCACATCGTTATCATTTAAAGCCTTACTAATCAATTCTTTTACTATACCCTTACCGATATAAGACTTATCGTATCTCTTATCAAGGACTTGATGACTACGGAATGTGCGGATAAAGTAGTAGCTTTCTTCTGCGTGAATAATAGGTACTAACATCCGGGCATCCACTAAGGCATCTATCCACTTTTTTATTTCAGATACTCGTAAATTTTCATCGTAAGGGAATATTTGAGACTTGAGTAATGCAGCATTACCTTTGATAACTCCGAAATCATCAGCAAAATTCCAACAACCAATAAAGAAAAGACGGCATGGAATTGGTAGTTTACCTATCTTTTCATCTTCCCAAAATTCAGGTTTGATTGTTCTTATTCGTGCCATACAAACATTTTATTAGGTAATACAGATTATATTCTCCACTTTGGGGACACTTTGGAATATGCTCAATGTCCTTAATTACTTCTTTTATACTTTTCATATTAGAATCTCACATTAGTTAGTTGTCTACCTTTGGAGTAAACGGCCCATTTGCCATTGCTTCCATCAACAAGCCTTAAATCAGATACTTCACCGAAGCGTTTGATGTTTCCACATAAATCTACAATCCATCCAACCTCTTTCTGAGGATGTGGACGAATAGCCCGACCAACTATCTGATACCACATAGCAAGTGACATCGTAGGACGGGCCATAACAACCGTATCAAGCTCGGGATAATCAAAACCAGTAGTCAGAACTCCGACATTGGCAACGACCGGGATTTCACCAAATTTGAACGCAGCAAGGATTCTTTCACGAGTAGATTTGGGAGTATCACCCGAAACAATAGCGCATCCGGGAATGGACCATGTAAGCTGTTCAGCTTCTTTCAAGAATCGGGTAAATACTAAAATGCCTTTTCTCTTACCACCTGCTTTGGGATTCATCAGCCTTTGGACGATATGAACGAGATAACCGTAGAAGTCTATTCGTTCATATTCCTTTTGGATTGATTTATCCGTATAGTCGGCGCCAGTGGTATTTACCTTCAAATTGAGTTCATTCCACCCTGAAGGATTCATCGGATAGTAATTCAACTTTGCCAAATATCCCATATCTAAGAGAGTTGATACCTGTACATGGTAAATGACCTCTGAAAAGACATGAGGCTTTGTCCGAGTGATGAATTTCAGCATGGAGCCGAAGTCACGTGAGGAAGACAATCTATAAGGAGTTGCCGTCAAGCCAAGAACCTTGCACTTCACTGCATCAAAAAAATCCTTGTACATTCCCTCTTTGGGGTTAACAAGATGGCATTCGTCCACGATGATGTTCTTGAAGTGGGTGAACAGTTCGGGATGATTCTTCACACTGCCGATGGTGGCGAATGTTATTCGGTTTATTTCCTTTGAATTGAATGAAGCCGAATAGATGCTGCAATCAAGAATGCCGTATGAACAGAGTTTCTTAAAGTTCTGTTCGAGTATTTCCTTGCTTGGCTGAAACACCAAGGTATGTCCATCAAGTCTTGCGGCTATATCCGCTATGATAAGGCTCTTTCCGCTGCCCGTAGGTAACACCATAATGGCATTTGTTTTCTTCGCCTTGTTGTTAAAGAAAGAAACTGCTGCATCAGAAGCTTTCTGCTGGTAATCACGTAATTTATACATCGTCATAGTGATATTTTAGAACGATTGAAAGTTCTTCATGTATATTCTTTATATTTTCAGCCATTTCATAGAATTGATATTTCAAACAATCATACATCAAGCCGTTGAGAGCATCAGGTATTAGTTTGGCAATATTTTCTTCTGAATCATTCAGCATATTATAAAAATCATCTATGATTGAATAAGCGTCTGATTCATAAGGCAAAAATCTATCATCTATCCCTTGTACATTACTCATCAATCGACTCCAATATTCATCTACAGAATTATAAAAATGAAAATAGTGCCATTCATTTTTCCTTAACCATTTTTTCTAATTATCAGGAATGCTGATAAGTCTTCTCATGATTAATTAGTTTTTTGAGATGAAATTTTATTTTTAAATATTATCTCTTCTTCTGGAGTGCATAACCTATCTTCATGCTGTCCAAACAAGCCGATTCCACACTCTATTACATCAAAATCAATATCACCATTTGCAATAATGGCTTCTGAGTAGTAAATAAGTCCATTATCATCCACGTGGTGCATACGATACATAGTACCGTCATTTTGTTTATAGACCGCACCTTTAATTATCTGCTCCATATTTCTCTATTTTTGCAATTCTATGATAGCCATGCTTCTCAAACTCATTGATATAAATGAGTTCTTTTATCCATTCTCCATTGACTTTCTTTGGCTGTAGCCGAAAATGACCTCTAACCTTAAAGCCTTCATTTCGACAAATAGTAGTGAACCAAGTTGAATCCATTATCTTAACGTTAATAGAAATTTTGTTTCGCACCTTATCATTTAATATCCTACTTCTTATCGTTTTTCCGCATTTCCCATATTCTATTTTTATTTTTGCGTACTTCTTGAAGAGCATTGGTAATACAAATAAATGCCACACATAATTTATATATTCATCCGATGTTGTATCCTTTAAGTTTTTCGATGCGAACTCACAATTAACTCTATCAGTATTTAAGTCCCATACCAAAACAGATGTTAGACATTCTTTTTCATAAAACCATATCTGAATTATATCATTGGAATAGTGCACATAAACCATATAACAGCCATTGCTATTATACACAAAAACGCCTGATTCTTGGTTCATTTTCAGTATATCATGGATGTCTTTATTGATTTTATTGAAGGCTCTGGCGCTTCCAAATACGGCTTTTCTGAAGTTCTCAGAAAATATTTGTATATTTCCGCAGCACTTAATTTTTATATAATCCCAATGTTTATATAATTGTCCAAGATGGAAATTACATAACTCCTTTTGTGAAGTATAATCTACATTGAAGGTTTTAAAGCCATTGCTGTCAATTATGCGAAATCCATTCTCGAAATATCTAAGAAGTGGGTATTTTTGATAGTTTATAACCATATTAATATTCGTTTTTATTGAGCGAGTAATTGGCAGTAATTAATACTTCTTTCTTACCAATCATTTTAAGAGCATAGAAATATGCAGGAATGAATGTGTTCATATCAACCCATCCCTTTTCAAGCAAATGCTTTATCCAATCTTTTTCCGTTAAGCGATTTCCACTAATTGTATAATGTGGCTTTAATTTAGATATCATAGTCCCATCTGTTTTCACTTCCCAATCTTTTGAGAACTCGCTAATAATATCGTACTTATCAGTGATACGAATTTCGTGCTCGTAAAGCAAATCTGATGCTCTTTTTATTTTTCTTTCTGTCATATTCCTTTCTCCTTTCGTAACTTCTTATTAAGTGCTTTGTAATACTTGATTAGTTGCTCGTACTCAAAATCTGACATCTTAGAAGTACCAGCAGCTTTCACTTTCAGCAAGTCAAATTTCTGTTGACCTATTTTAGCAATTAGATTCACCCGATAGCCTTCCAAATGGTCAGCTTTGAAACGGTTGCACGCACGGCATTCGGCATGGCAATTGTTCTCATCAAACCGTGTAGCCAGATGCGTGCGGCTGAAATAGTGACCGCAGTCGGCTTGCCCGAACGGTTTTATCTGTCCACACGAGATACATCTAAAATACCCGTTTGGCATTGCATCACGAAGCCGGATAAAAAGGGAAAACTCCTTGTCGAGCTTAGCTTTCAAATCCGGCTTCTTCTTTACTGTTACCCCTGCTTTATCAAACAGAGGTAAAGGCTTGTCTTTCTTCTTAGCCTTAGTGCTTTTTATGTAGTATGGCATTGTTTCAACAATTTATTTATCTCTCTTATTTCTATCTTCTTCCGACGAATAGATACGGTTAAATCATGAACTTTTTTATCGTTGCTTACTATAGCAAGTCTTTCTCTATAAACCTCTATCTTATCAAATATAGAATCTCTTAGATTTTGCAATTCTTCTTTTGACAGACCTATTATTTTATCTTTAAAAGTATCTGCGTATGTCTTCATAATTTCCCAATTAAAAGCCCCGAAGCGTATTCTCCGGGGCACAACCATTATTTACTAACCCTTGCCATTTATGTGTGGCTCACATTTATGTGGAGATGGGGCGATTCGAACACCCAATCAAGGACTTATCCTTTTGCGCTACTTCTAAGGTTAATTACTCCTTATATCTCACGTACCGTACTTTCTACCATGTGCACCTCTCGAAAGTCAAAAGCACTCCACTGCGCACCCCCATTTTCGCCCGCCCCATCTTCACAGACCGGACAGGCAGGTTAACAAAGTTATACTTCGATGATTACGATGTCCGGTGCAATCTGTCTGATTTGCTTCAGTTGTTCGTCAATCACCTTATTCTTGTATTCTTCAATGGCTTCATTTGCACCAGCGGACACAAGAGAAAGAGATACATCACGACCGTCCACATCAGCGTAAATCTCAACTTCTATCTCTTCGTTGGCAAAACCTTTGAAAAGAGGAATGTTTAGTTTGAAAGATTTTGGAAGGTTGGAATCAACCACCTGTGAGTAATTATCCACTTTGCTTCCGTTTTCTTCTTTACTACGCTCAATGTCTTGGTTTACCTTTGCTTTGAAGCTCTTCAAAGTAGAAACAAGCATCATGTTCTGCGACTTGTCAGTAAAGAAAGCTCGGTGCATCTTCAAAAACTGTGATAATTTGATAGGTTCCCAATTCTTATCTGTATTGATGCCGAACTCCAGCATTTCTTTTGAAGGCTGCAAAATGCCGTTGATTTCTGTCTGATAGTAGCTGGTTTCATCAATCGTCAGAGCCAGCCCCATCTTATCACGGTTTACGATAATGTTCGTCTCTTTCTGATTAATCAGTTCGACACGTTTCTCTAACCATCTGAAAGGTGCGTCTATTGTTCCATTGATAACCACTCTTTCCGGTTCTTTCGGGTCAAGTGCTACGGGTGCTTCACCTTCTCTTAACACTACTTCGATAGGTTTGCCGTTATAATCTTTCGGCACAACCAAGTTGATTTTGTTTTCGCTCATGATTCTGTTCCTGTTTTACGATTAATATTAAAAATAGTTCTTTGCATTTCCTGCGGCATGATAGGACGGGAATAAACCAGCTCACCAAGTTTGTTGTAATACCCGGCCATTTTTTCTTCATGATAGAGAATCTTCACACACTCTTCATTTTCAACATATTCAGAGCCTTTCTTTATGTTTTCAAGAAGTTCCTGTTTTTTTTCATTTAAAGGCTTTAATTCAGCCTTAAATGCTTCCATAGCTTCTTTTTTCTCTATCTCAATATCATTGATTTTGATTGAGGTTTCAGCAAGAGATTCTTTCTTTTGTGCTAATTCATCCGGTGTAAACCGATGTGTATAGCCAATCTCTTCCACTGCATCGGCATTGTCCTGTAGGAACTGCCATCTTTCCTTTTCGGGGATTTCTTGACCTAAAAATTTATCCATTATTTTTCATTTTAGAAATTAGTTCTTCTTTCATCCTCAGCATATTAGCCATGCCTTTCATTCGGGATTGAGCAGCAAGATACATCTGTTTGTATTTGCCAGCATCTTTCAAAGCACGCTCATACTTCGCTGTCTTTTCATCAGAAAATCTACCGGCACTATCACGGTTGTATATCTTGATTGGCTTTATCTCATTTCCGAATAAATCTTCCATAGCTAAATAAACTCTTTGTTACGTTCAATTTCTTGCTGGGCATAAATCAGCATTTGATGTTCATTTGCAGCCGGCAGATAGATACCTGCCACTGATGCACTCCAATTACGGAAGCGGTCAATACTCAGGGTCATTTCACCTGTTGTCAGTTCGGCAGAACTACGAAGGTAGGTTACTTCCTTGCCTTTCTTGTTGACCGTCTTACGTTCAAACAAATCACGGTTGCAACTCCTCTTATAGAAGTCTATTTTGACTTCGTCAAGGCTGCAACCGTACTCACTACCGAAATACCCTAAAAGAAGATGTAAATAGCTGTTTTGGGCAAGCGTGCGGTTAGGTAGTTTCTTTTTCACTTCCACCACCGCACGTTCACTAAACAGCTTGTTTACATACTCCTTGAACTTGGGTATTTGATATTCATTCTTCAAGTCGAACAGCATACGCTAAAAAGGCAAATTGTCCTTTACATTGCCATTAGCATCAACCGGAGGCGGAAAGTTCTGCGGCTGTTGTTGATAGGCTGGCTGCGATACGGGTTGTTGAATTGATTGCTGTGCCAGTGTAGCTTGTGGGGATTGCGACACACCGCCACGCACATCTATTTTGTAGCACCGAATAGATGCCATACGTTTGAGTTCTCCGTCCTGATTCGTCCAAGAACGCCCTTGTAAGACAAATGATACAGTAACAACATCACCGGTTTTAAAGCGGTCCAGTTCGGTGCATTTATCGCCTGAGAACTCTAAGGGAATAATATTTTCATACTCGCTACGTTCGCCCGTATAAGGGTCATAAGTGGTAGCGTCTAAAATAAATTCCCGTTTGGTAAATGAATTTCCTCCAGTTTTGGATGGTATTTGGACGGTTTGTCCGATTTCGATTATCCGTCCGGTTATCTGATTTGCCATTAGTTTTCTCCTCCAAATATCTTTTTATCGGTGATTAATTCTCTGTTTTCTTCCAAGAACTGGATAAATTCCTCACAATGATTAGTGAGAATAGGTATATCACGTTCCGGGTTGAAAACGTATGTCTCAGTATAGGTGTCCACCACATAACCGCCTTTGTTGAACTCTACGATATTGTATTCAAACGTCCGCACATCCGAACCGTTCTGCATTAGAGCGTATGGATAAACCAGATGTTGGTGATGGTCTTTGAACTTTCCTACAGTATAACTGCCAGTTGTTTTGATGTCGTGAACGCTGGCTGGCATCAGTTCGTCAATTACTCCATAAACCAAAACATTGCCGTATGCGGTGGGCAGAATGGCTTCTACTCGTTGTTGGGTCAATGCGCCTTTGTAGTAATTGGCAAACTCACGGCAGAGGTCAATGTGAAAAGTGAATGTGCGATTGTTGTAAACGGCTTTTATTCCGTAAAGTGTTCCATCATCGTGATATGCCTTGCTGATTTTCATTATAGAAGATTTACGGTTTTCAATCATACAATCAATGATTTCATTGAAAGCCGTGCCACGGTCAGCCGCTTCACTGTCGAAAGGTTTACGATTGATACGGTCTATCAGTTCTTGAAACTGCAATTCGTGAAATTCTTCGGGAGTATGGGGAGGATTATCACTCCATCCCCAATACTTATCCCAAATTACATCACTATTCAGATACCCCCAAAAGGCATCAAGAATTGTAGCATAAAAGTGGTATTTAAGCTGCATCTGAATAGGTTTTGGTTTCTTTATCAAAGACCAGCCCCAAAGAGTTTACTTTGGCTGCAAACAGGCTTCTCGCTTTCATTAGAGAACTTCCTACGTGTTCGAACTCATTGATATGTGAAGCGAACTCATTAGCGGAGTTGGCATCGGTGATAAATTCAATGCTTTCTTTTATTTCTTCTATCACCTTGTCATACTTTTCCTGCGCTTCCTTTTTAGCCGCCAGCATACTTAAATATGAATTGATTATCTTAGTGGTGATAAAGTCGTTCTTTGCGGTCGGATTACCGCTCTTATCGACGATAGTAGGCACCTCCATTACAGAAGGTAGATTACAAGTGTTCTTGCCGTCATTTCTTGAAGTCGGGTCAAAGGTTATAGTACGTCTCTGTATGCCTCTCTCGCTCTTCATTTCAAGATAGCCAAGCAAATCCAATTCAGTAACGATGGAGTTGTAGGATTTCTCACGTAAGGCAGGAATGAACACCGTATCATCACCTTCTTTTCTTGTATCACGGTGGGCAACGAAAATAATATGCTTGTTCAGACTTGAGAGTGTTCTTGTCATCCAAGAAAATTCAGCATTGATACCACTCCAATCCCTGATAGACGGTTGGCGGCTACCACATTTATAAGTAATGATAAAGTCCACCATCTTACCGATAGTATCAACAACGATTGTCTGATAGCCTGATAAATCTTCTTGCAAGACTTGTTGAACATCATTCCATGAAGTGACCTGTACGGTATCTATGTTTTCCAGATGCGCCATATTCATGCGTTTAACACCATTATCAAAGTCTAATAACAAAGGCTTCGGAGCACTCAACGCTACTGTACTCTTTCCCATACCTGCTTGACCGTAAATCATCATCTTTACGGTGGTGGGGATTACTAATTCATTCGATTTCTTAATTAAGGACATAATCATAAAATTTAAAGGGTTATTTACTAATTTCTTTCATTTCAGCTTTCGCCAGTGGAGACAACGTTTTCATATAATTACACTTGAAAGCTGCCGCATCCAGTTCAACTACATTGTATCGAACACCTGAGCGAACCTTTCCATCGGCATCCTTGTACCTCTTTACAATGCCTTCTTTGACCCATTTTGCAACATTCCCCTTTCCATAAGAAATGTGAGCTTGATTTTGGGTTATAAATTTGGGCTCTTTGAACGAATCAATGCGTTCTTCCTTTCTACCTAATCCCTTAGCGTAGTCCACCAGTTTAAATAAAACTTCCTCCGGCATCTGTATTATCATAAGACCTCCTTATTCTTTCTGTTCGTTCCACTCTCGTTCTTCTTCCTTTTCTCATATCGCCTTGTTCGTGATAAAGCGAAAAAGAAAACACACATAATAGACAGCAGGCAACCACCGTACGGCTAATGGGTGAAAAGTTCATCGTTAAACTTATACCCGATATTCTCTCAAACACAAGCGTTGCAAGCTCTCTCCCGTTCCTTAATTGAAGAACCTCAAATGCTTTTTGTAGTTGGTTGTTTATCGTGCTAACCGCCCGGCATTTGAGATCAGCAATTTCTTTCTTTTCATACCCTTGTGCGTACATCCGTGCTGTAATCTCGCATTCGGGTGTTAGTTCAGTTAATACTCTTTCCATAATCGTGTAAATTAGACCACTACTTAGTCATGTTATTGACGATATACATAGAATTGGTGTACTTATTCTTCGAAATGGTATATACATTCTTACCACCCGGAGCTACAACACCTTTTTCTCTCAATTCCTTGTTTATCTCATGGGCCTCTTGCCTGTAGCCAGTTACCTCAACTTCTGATAGCGGGATAATCTTCTGTTTTCCCGGCTTTACTTTTAAAATCGTTTCTCTGATTGTTGCCATAAAACTTATTGTTTAATTAATGATTTGTGGATGGTAGAGGAGTCGAACCTCTCTCAATCATGCCAATTGGTTGCGCAACACGAAGCTCTAACCGATAAGCTAACCATCCGGAATAAGAAAGGTGTACTATTCTCACGAACGGCACACCCAGTACAAACACAAAATAAAACACGACAAACAAAACATCTAAACGTCTGCCTGTACGGTATTTCCTTGCTATCGGCCGGATAGTAGGTCGCTAAGCATACAGAGTTCAAGCTCAAAGACTACCAGCCCTCAGACGTTTAATTTGTTCTTAATTCCCTGAATGCAAGTATCACAAACGAAACGCATCCAATAAAAATGATACTCATTATTGTAATAGAGAATGTTTTCATAGGACTGTAAGTAGTAATAGCCCCGTATAGCATACCAATAGCACATATTGTCACCAGTATAGCTAAGATAAATTGAATTAGTTTCATAATTATGTATATTAGTTAGTGCCTGTACCCCCATTGAAGAAAAGCTGTTATGCTTGGTAGAACTCATATTTCAAGTTCAGTACAGGCTATATGGTCGAAAACAGTACGGACGCCCAACCCGTTTTCTTACTGCTCTGGGACGATTCTTTGCGGTGTTTTCTATTAATTGTTATACATTGTACAGCTCGCAAGCTCCAACTTGCTTATGTACGTTCGTTATCTTTGGTCAACCTTGTACAGCTTATAGTATTACACCGTAAAGGTTTTCACAATCTTGTCAAAGAGCTTAATCAATAGCGCCCTACCCGATTCTCGCTATCGGTTGCCGTTCAATCCGTCAGTAGGGCTGTCGTGCGTTGCATAACCGTGTATTATGCGTATCGGCTCAAACCTTGAACCTCACAAAGAGCATCGTAATCCATACCGCTATCTTCGCCTGAGTCAGAACCTAAAAGAATAGTTTCATAAGTCTCAATCTCTTCTTTTATCACCTCGATAATATCAGCCTTACAATCTACGTTGTAAACTCTACAGGCTGTTTCTTCGTCCATGCCCTCAACTGCTACCAAGTCCCTGCGAAGAGCATTTAAACCTTGTTCTAATTCATAAGTAGTCATAATTTTAAGTATTAAGCAATTGATAATAAATTAGCTTTTTTATAGCACCTGAACTCGCCACGCTCTGTATCATAGTAAGTCTGGACGGTATCATTCTTCGCTCTCTTGTCATTGCCTGTTATGGCGGGCATCAACTTTTCATTGAGTGTACCATACGCCTCTCTTACAGAACCGTCTACTTTTTTGAAATAAAACTTGACGATCTTCTTTTTCATCTCAGCTTTCAATTTCATGTTTACCCAAGCAGACTTTAGAGCTTCAGACATTGAAAAGCCATTCTTTCTTACGAACTGCCAAGCCAATGACATTACTTCGTGTAAAAATTCTCTTGTTTTCATAATCGTGCGTTTTTAATATGTTTATACTATTGCTTATAAGAAGCAAAATTCGTTTCTTTGCAAAAGTGATTAGGTTATCACTGTTTGATGATGCAAATATACTACAATATTGCAGTATTACAATAAATACAATGCAATATTGCATGTTTTTAATTTTTATTAATACTTTAATATTGCAGTACATGACTACAGAAGAGTTATTCAGCAAAGCAGAAGAAGTTATTAAGTTACTTAGAGAAAGCAAGTTATCCAACTATGTGATATCAAAGCAGACCCATATATCACAAAGTACATTGGGTAATTACAAAAATGGGAAAACCAAACCAACACCTGCAAATACTGAAATACTACTGCAATTTTTCAGTAGTGAGAATGCATTAGCAATTGAGAATGAAGCGATACCATTAAACCAAAATTATATAATAAACGTACCTCTCGTGAACCAATACGCACAAGCCGGATATATATGCGGCTTCCAAGATGCTGCATACATAGCTACACTACCTACTATACCATTCATTATTGACCATGAAGCAAAAGGAAACTATGTAGCCTTTGAGGTCAGAGGAGACAGTATGAATGATGGAACAGAAGAAAGCTATCTTGAAGGAGATAGGCTTCTTTGTAGAGAAATAGCTCCCTATCTATGGGCAGAGTCTAAATTGCATATTCGGAAATGGGATTTCGTTATTGTACATGAAGGCGGAATTTTGGTAAAACGAATAATAGATCATAATGTAGAAAATCATACTATCACAATACACTCTTTGAATGACATGTATCCTGACAGAGTTATTGATTTGGCAGAAGTTAAACAAATCTTCAATGTGATAGAATTGCAAAGGCCAAGAAGGAGGTAGTTTAAAAGTTTAATATACAAACTATTAAAACTAATACTATGAAATTCAACCAATATACATGGAGTCTATACAAGCAATCTTCTGAGGGGCAAAAAGCCATTAAGGAGTTTGAGGAGTCACCCAATAATGATACAATGATGGATTTGGTTTTCAAATATAATCCAAGATTGAAGTTATGGCTTGACAACACTAAAGCAAAGGCATTAATAGCAGACTTCTGCGAATCTATGTGGTGTTATAATATTGTAGAGTTTCCAGATAGAAAAAGACCTACATCTTTAAAAAAATCTAAAGAGAAATATTTAGAGACTATTGATACAGGAGTTTCAGAGGAAGGAAAAATCATAATACCACCTAATGATTACTCTTTTATGTTGAACAATAATGTATGGATTTCTTTTCTCATGTATTATTTTTCTTCTGAGTTTTATTTTCCTAATATTTTCGTTTATCGCTTCTTCGATTTAAACAAGATAGCGGATGTCTTTGAAATAGAACTACCAGTTGTGCCAAAGAAATCAGACTATAATGCCCGATGTATGTATTACTGGCAATTATGTGAGACATTTTATCTGTTTAGAACAGAAAATAATCTTTCCCCTGCCGAATTATGTGCTTTCCTATATAACTTTGCACCCAACTTCATACCCAAAGAAAAAACAGATATACCACAAGCATCGCAAGCATGGTTTATTGGAGGGCTCATTGACCCTGTCGAAATTTTTGATACAACCTTTTGGCAGGCTAATTCTGAAACCAAGAAAGGTGATATTCTAATTCACTACGAAACATCACCAGTTAGCGCAATCACTTGCTTTTGGATCGCTCAAACAGATGGAGTAATAGACCCGTTCTTCCACTACTACAGCAATACTTATATAAGTGGCAAAATAGACATTCCTCATATCACCCTGAAAGAACTACAAGCAGATGAATACTTTTCGAAGCATCCTCTTATTAGAAAGAAATTCCAGGGAGTAAACGGATGGCCAATGAGTAGCGAGGATTATTCAGAACTACTCCGTATGATAAAAGCCAAAGGATTTGATACCGACATTTTACCCAAGTTGTACGCTCCGACCATGCCGGAGAATGTGAATATAAAAGAAGAAAGGGATGTAGAACTACAACTATTAGAACCATTGCTTAACTCTATGGGATGGTATGAAAATAAAGACTTCATTCGCCAATTGCCAATACATGCAGGACGTGGGCACCGGATATTCCCAGATTACGCTTTGCATTATGAAAATAAGCCGGATGAGGAAAAGTCCAAAGTGTTGATTGAAGCCAAACTTTACATGAAGAACAACCAAGAGGTAGAAGAGGCATTTTTGCAAGCTCGCTCATACGCTTGCCTCCTTGAATCGACTGTAATAGTCCTCTGTGATAAACAATGCTTAATCGTTTATGAGAAGAAACAAAGTTTTGACCGGGACAGCTATAAGAAATACTACTGGGGAGAATTAGAGAACCCGGATTTATTTAAAGAATTAAAGAACAAACTAAATAATTAAAGCTATGATTGACTTTTTAACTATCGTACTCCTCGTATTTGGAGTACTGCAAATCATTCTCTTCTTCAAAATATGGGGAATGACAAATGATGTGAATAGAATCACAAAGAAACTGCAATGCGAGAAAGATAAAACTTGGAATGTAAGACGTGCTCTATTATATGGAGACCAAGAACTTGCCAAAAGAGAGCTTATGGACTGCATCATCAGTGATTTTGAGAAATTTGGAGATGGAGGTTATGGATTCAATTGCGTAGAGGATATTATTTCAAAATACGAACCTGCATTTAAACAGTTAGGAATGGAAATCCCTGATAATTTAAAGGCTATCAAATCGTATGCTGACATCAAGAACATTATAAAAATAGAAAACTAACAACTTATTATTAACATTTCAATTCTACTGTCAAACTGGCAAATGTATAGTAGATTGTGTCTCATAATATTTAAAGAAAGCCGGGCATCACTCCCCGGCTTTTTCTTCGTCCTTCTTTTTTGGATGGAACACAAAATCAATTACCTTCCGATTTGCCTTATCAATCCTGCTCCAGTCCTTTTTAACATAAGTATCTGTGACATTATACCCAGACTTATGATTCAATGACATTGCTACATCGTCCATCGAAATACCGCAATCGTTCCTTGCTATTGTAGCCCAAGAGTGGCGCGCAGCATAAAGAGTTAAATCGGGAATAGCTAAAGCATTCCCTATCTTTTTCAGATTAAGATTCACCTTATGCACAAATTGCTTATGGCTCGCATATCTTATAAAGAAATTAAACGCTCTATCCCCTACTGAATCCTTATATCTTTCCAAATAAGGCTCAAGCTCCGGTTCTACTTTAATGGAAATAAAAGCCCTATCATCCCGCCTGGTTCTTGTCTTCCTCCGCTCGTACTCAAATCTATCATCAACAGGAGGATTCAAATAAAACATATCAACGGTATTCATTCCAACCATAAAGAACGACATCAGAAACACATCTCTGGCAATAATGACACCCAACATATTTTCCGGTATTCGATACTCTTTTATAGCTCTTATCTGTTCATCCGTTAAAGAACGCTTTCTTGTAATCGGTTGCTTTGGAATTTTGTATTTAGCAAAGGGATTATTGGAAATGCGGATTATTCCGGCATCTTCATCGTTATATTCAAGCTTTGCCCGATTAAATAACGCTTGTATCTTCGACATGTAAAGCCGAACCCCAGAATCAGAAATATTTCCAATACCACATTTTGACCGTTGACTCTTTAAATCTTCTTCAAATTTAATTAAGAGAGAAGATGTGATATCCGAGAAACATAAATTTCGATTTCCCACGAATGCCTCAAACTTGCTAATAGCAATTCGATAATTTTCCCCTATCCGCCTACCTTCTTTCAAAACCTTATCCGCATAAGCATAACCAAAGTCGAAAAAGTTAATTCCTTCAGGCTTATTAGAAAGTTTATCTTTCATCAGTTCACATAATCCTTTAGCAGAATACAAATCAATAGAGTGACCCAATTTTGAAAGTTCGGCTCTAATTTTAAGAACATCGAGCATTACTTGGTCATAAATCGGATTATTCCTTTCTTTTAGCTCAAAAGTCTTCTTGTTTATCAACTCACCTCCCACATAGTGAGTAGTCGCAATATATGAAGATTGACGTTCGTGCGTAATCCGTATCTTCACATTCCAGGTATTATCTTCTCGCCTTTGATGCTTGAGGATGATTATTTTAACTGTAGCCATCGTTGTAAAACATTTAATCGTGCATTCCTGTTTTTCGTAAAACGTTCGTAAAACAATTGCGCAAAGATAGCAAATTAATTTAGATATGCTATCTTTGCGCAATACAAAGAGAAACAGTTAATTACAACTAACAAGCTATATCTTAAGTAGTTCTCTATACAGTTTTTGCACCGGAAGCCCCATTACATTGAAGTAACTGCCGGAAATGGATTCAACCCCGACAAAACCGATCCACTCCTGCACGCCATACGAACCGGCTTTGTCCATTGGCTGATAGTGATCGACATAATAAATAATTTCGTCTTCATCAAGTGTTGCGAAACGGACATCTGTCACAGCAGCGAAACTCTTTTGCCACTCACAGGTGGTGAGGCATACCCCGGTGATCACCTGATGGGCCTTAGCGGAAAGATTTCGCAACATCTCTATGGCATCTTCACGTCCGGAAGGTTTCCCAAGTGCCTTACCTTCGTGCCAGACTATGGTATCGGCAGTTATCAAAAGTTCCTCCGGGTGCATCACAGACTGATAAGCGGCCGCTTTCTCACGGGCTATGAACAGCGGAATCTCTTCGCCTTGCAGAGAGTCGGGATAAGACTCATCGACATCAGGCAATGTTTTTACCACATAATCTACCCCCAAGCCGGTCATCAACTCTTTCCGCCGTGGAGAATTAGATGCCAATACGATTTTATAACGATTCAAGTTAGCAAGCATACTAATAAATTAAAGAGTTATATACTAAAAATCACCACCCGAAAGCATCATCCGACAACCACTTGCCTTGCGCTTTAAGTACTTGCTCCACCACTTCACGTCAGCAACCGTATCCGCCTTCGGCTGATGAAATGTAGCGGGCAACGGCTTTCAACTCGG
>ERZ1023687.95-NODE-95-length-30568-cov-8.629043_pt1 | contig 30568 bp, 32 predicted proteins | sample MGYA00380346_ERZ1023687 | MGnify/ENA primary metagenome ERZ1023687 (study PRJEB33179, sample SAMN07449028) | human gut metagenome | biome: Human-gut; feature: Human associated habitat; material: Faeces | host: Homo sapiens | place: India:Kasaragod | collected...
TGATGGAACGCCTGAAGGATGTGCAAGAGAATCCGTATCCTTGGAGTGAGGTGGAATGATATGGCTGTTGTTGAATCCCGCACTGCCAAAAGTGTCAAAAATGCTAAGGTAGCTCTGTTCTTTTATTTTATAAACTTAGTTCTTCAGTTCTTTTCTAGAAAAGTTTTTTTAAATTGTTTGGGAACAGAAGTATTAGGATTGAATACTACGGTTCAAAATTTACTAAATTTTCTGAATTTGGCAGAACTAGGTATTGGAGGGGCTGTAGCTTATACTCTTTATAGACCTCTTTACGATAGAAATATTAAAGTTATTAATGAGATTGTTTCTTTACAAGGTTGGCTTTATCGTAAGGTTGCTTGTATTGTTATTGCTGGATCATGTGTTTTGATGTGTTTTTTTCCACTGATTTTTGAAAAAGCTAAAGTTCCTTTATGGTATACTTATGGTTCGTTTATCGTGTTGTTAGCTGGCGCACTTTTTAGTTATTTTATTAACTATCGTCAGATTGTTTTGACTGCTGACCAAAAAGAATATAAGATAACGTTAAATATACAAGGCTTTAAAATATTAAAAGTGATTTGTCAAATATTTGCTATTCAATATTTAACAAATGGTTATATCTATTGGATGATTCTGGAATTATTTTTTTCGGCGATAGCTGCAATTGTCTTAAATAAAGTTTTGAATCATGAATATCCATGGTTGAAGTCTACACCGATGCAGGGGAAAGAGCTAAAAAATAAGTATTCTGAAATAATAATAAAGGTAAAGCAGATCTTTTTCCATAAGATATCAGGATTTGTGTTAACGCAGGCGAGTCCATTAGTAATATATGCTTATACCTCACTGACCTTAGTTGCTGTATATGGAAACTATATGCTTATTGTTACAGGTGTTACTTTATTTATGAATTCTTTGTTGAATAGCGTTGGTGCTGGTATAGGGAATTTGGTAGCTGAAGGAGATAAAAAACGTATTAAAGCAGTCTTTTGGGAGTTAACCTCTTTGAGAGTTTGGCTAGCTTCTATAGTATGTTTTGGTATTTATAAATTGGGACATTCTTTTATAACTCTTTGGGTAGGGAAAGAGTATGTGTTAGATCAGTCAGCATTTATAATTTTAATATTAATAACTTTCATTGGTTTAACAAGAACGAATGATGCGTTTATAGCTGCGTATGGTTTGTTTCAAGATACTTGGGCTCCGGTAGTGGAGGCTATACTAAATTTGGGATTGTCTATTTTTTTAGGTTATTTCTATGGGTTAACAGGTATTCTTGCGGGTGTTGTTATTAGTTTGTTGTTAATTGTTTGTGGTTGGAAACCCTATTTCCTTTATTGTTGTGGATTTAAAGAGAGAATTCTAGAATATATTCTACGATATGTTAAATATTTGGGGCTATTGTTTATCATATTTGTAGTTGTATCTTTTTTATCTGATAATTTGTTTTCGGAATCTGTTTCTTCATACTGGGAATGGTTATGCTATGCTTTTGAACTTATTTTGTTATATGCAATTATTAGCCTCATATTGTTTATGGCTGTGGATGCTAGCTCACGTTCTTATATGAAAAGGATCATAGCTTTTGTTTCAGTAAAATCATGAAAAGTTGATTTTACTGAAAGAGATTTATTTGTAAGTGTTTAGAAGTGACATCTTGGTGGTTGTTCGTTATCAGATAACCTCCGCTTTATAAACCCAATAAAATATTGATTTATATGCATGGTGGCAGTGATTTTGAGAAATTATAGTTTTCCTATAAAGCCGCTGTCCCAGCTCAAGTAATCTGGTAGAAAGGAATATCTATCTCTTTTGAGAAAATGTAAAAATATAATCTATTTTTCGGCGATACCAAAGCGTAAATAGCAGTAGTGAATCCCTAGTGCGATCAGCATAGTTAAGTTGTAAAGTATGTCCACGTGGGATTCTTTTGGCGAACTTTTATTGGAATTTTTAAAGTTTGTAGTGAAGCTTAGAATATTGTACTTCGATAAGTTATATTGGTTGAGTGAAAAACTTTTGAACCTTTCTCTGAGAAATGATAAGTCAATTTGGGTATGTTAAATACTTTGAATCGGTGGGTAGTTCTGTATGGAGTATTAATTATATAAAATCGAAATATGTCTAAATTATTGATTGTATCATTGCATCCCCGTGGAGGGTGTTATCAGTATTCATCTGAAATTATTAAAAGGATTAAAATAAATAAATCTGTATATCTGAATGAAATTATAGAAGAAAATAATAGTCTCAAAGAGTACAAAACACTTAAATGTTATGGATTTAGTACTTTAACCCGATATTGGGAACTTTTTTGGTTTTGTACGAAAATATTTTTTGGTGGAATTACTAAACACTATGATGCACTATTATTAATGGGGCTTACAACATGGGATCCTTATATTGCTAGAACTTTCTCTTTAACTGGAAAGAAAATATTTTATATATTGCATGATGGAAAAGTACATCTTGGAGAAGATGCTCGAACCCAGAATAAAATTTTAACTACTTTAAAATATGTCACGAATATTGTTTATTTGAGTGATTATGTGAAAAAAATCGTGGAAAATGATTTGGGAATTGTTCGTGATTCTTTTATAGCTCCCCATGGTTTAATAGATTATGGGAAGATTCCCTTGGATATAAAACGGAAAAGACGTTTACCTAAACTTTTATATTTTGGTAGATTGTCTGAATATAAAGGACTTGAGTATTTATTAGAAGGTATAAATAAACTAAATCCCTCTTTGTATAATGATTTATTGATTGTTGGTAAAACTATTGGTAACTACAAAATAGAATGTAATAATCCTAAGGTTCGGATAGAAGATAAGTGGTTGACTGAATGTGAAATTGTAGAGCTATTATTGGATTATGATATCCTAATAATGCCTTATGTCGAAGCTACACAGTCAGGAATTGCCACTTTGGCTATTAATTATTTAATACCTACAATAACTACTGATGTTGGGGCTTTGAGAGAACAGTTTCAAAATGATAGTGCAGTGTTTATTGAAAAATGTAATTCTGAGGCTATCAAAGTTGCACTTGAAAAACTCATATGCGATGATAATTTGTATAACTCTCTTTCTCTGAAGATGTTTAATTTGCGGAAAGTGTATTCTTGGGATAAAATAACTTCTGATTTTCAACAATATCTTGTTACAAGTCTCTAGCCGAAATGTGCTATACAATAATTGTTTTGTTAATGAATGTTATGTACCATTTGGTCGTTAATTGAAGATGTAACTCAATCTAGGATATAGTGTAATTAAAGGTGCTATAGTTATATCATGAGTATTTATATTAGTTCTATAGTTGTTTGATGAGTAAAATTGTATTATTGAATTATGCGGATGAAAATTTTGCTCTACAGCAAAAATATAATTTTAAATCTGCTAAATTATTTGGAGGATTTGATAAATTTTGCTTAGCATCTAATAGGGATGTTGATGAAAAATTTAAGCAGTCAAATAGTGAAATTTTTAATATTAAACGAGGCGGAGGATTGTGGCTTTGGAAGCCTTATATTATATTAAAAACGTTGAAAACGATTGGCGATGATGATGTGTTGGTATATTGTGATTCAGGTGCCGTTTTTATTCGTAAAATATCACATTTAGTAGAATTCATGAATGAACGGAATTTGGATATATTGTTGTTTGATATTCCATTGCTTGAAGTACAGTTTACTAAAAAAAATGTTTTGGATTTCTTTAATTCTGACGGGCTAAAGAATCAAATTATGGCAGGATATATACTTGTGAAAAAAACGGATTTTACATTGCAATTTATTAATGAATGGTTACACTTGTGCCAAAATATTGATTTGCTTTATGATGATGGGAAAATGAAACAGTGTGATTCTTTTTTATCACATCGTGAAGATCAGTCATTGCTATCTCTTTTGGCACATAGTTATGAGTTGCCTTCTTTTAGAGAGCCAACACAGTATGGTGAACGTCCATGGGAATATATGGGTCATAAAAGATTTTACTGTCCGTTATCACACGATGAATCAAATTACCCTCAAATATTGATAAGTTCAAGAAAAAGGCATCCTGTGTCATGGTGTGTTTTAGAAATAGTGAAATCCATCTTATATAAGAGCAATATCTATACGGAAGATTTATATATAAATAGGCATGGATATAAATAAATATAGGAAAAAAGTAGATGCCTTTTGTATAGCTAGATAGCTAGTGCCGTTTTGATGATTAGTTTCTAATTTTTTTCTGTTTTCTATGAAACTAAATAATGTTTGTTGAGAAATACATGTGCGAAATGCAACATGTGTTAATTGATAATATTTTATCTTTTTATGACCTCAAATATGTATTGATATTTATTATAGAATAAGGCACTTATGAATATGAAAAGGATATTAATCTTTGATACAGAGCTTTCTGGCCATCATTTGGAGTATATTCATCATTTATACTTACTTGCGCTTAGATCTAAAGACTGTTATGTCTTCTGTGTCCCAGATAAAATAAAACAGATTAAGAATTATCTTAATTGGGAGATAAAAGAAAATATATCATTTGTTTTCTTAACAGAGCAAGAGATAAATAGATGTAGAAATAATATGCTGATCTCTTCTTTTAGAAAAAGTGTACTGTTAAGAGAGAAAGTAAAAAAAGTAAGGGCAACTGATGTATTCTTAATATCTTTAATTGGATTTCTACCTTTTATTCCTTTTGTCTTGTATGGTACAAAAATACATGGCATTATTTATCAAATTTATTTGTATAGGTGGAGCATTAGCACTTGTTACCAAAGAATATTGGATGTTGTAAAATACATTATTCTGTCAAAATTTAAATGTTTTAAGGCTGTTTATATTTTAAATGATCGTTTATCTTGTAAATTGCTTAATAGGATATATTCTACTGACAAGTTTAAATACCTTCCAGATCCTTTTGTGCCTATTACTTATGAGGGAATTGATAAAATAGATAGATCAATGTTGGGGATAAACAAAAGTGAAGCTGTTTATTTGCATATTGGAGATATGAGAAGGAGAAAAGGGACACTTGAAATCTTAGATTCGATTAAATATTTAGATCATAATGTGCCAGTAAATACATGCTTTATTTTTGCTGGTAGAATATCTGATGAAATAAAGAGTGATTTTTGCAAAAAATATGATGAATGTAAGAGTGATGTCCATATTATAGTTTATGATCAATTTTGTGAATACGCTTTTTTTGCATCATTGTGTTTAATATCGGATTATTTATTAATTCCTTATAAGTTTGTGGGTCAAAGCAGTGGAATGGCCGGATATGCTTCTCTTTTTAAAATACCTTTAATTGGACCTAATAAAGGATTAATTGGAAAACTAATAACTAAATATAAATTGGGATATGCTCTTTCTGATGTAGACGCTTTGGGAATTGCTAATTTTATTAACGATGATAAAAAAGATCGATTTACCGTTTCTGATCTTTATTTGAAAGAAAATAATGTAGATTCATTTATCTCGGCAATTGGAGGGAACTTTTAGTTAGATGTATATATTTTCTGTTTTTGATTTATTGCCTTATATTTTTTTGATACTATTCTGCTATTTGCTTGTGGTGTCTAAAAGAATAAAAAATATATCAAATGCCTATGTTATATATTGTAGTTTACTGTTTTTTGCTTCTATAAGATATGGTATAGGATATGACTATTTTTCATACAAAGGAAGTATTGATTTCGATCAGCCGCAATATGTATATGAGAGGTTAGAGCCATTTAGTCGTTTGCTTATTAATGTATCTAAATTCTTTGATTCTTCAAATTTGTATTTCTTTTTGTATTCCATTTTAATATTGTATCCTATATATTATGTTGTAAAAAGAAATTCGTCTTCCCCTTCGTTGTCATTATTCATCTATTTGCTTTTCCCTAGTTTCTTTATTGATTCAATGGGGATTATTAGAAATGCTCTTGCTTTTTCTATGGTTTTTGTTGCTTATCATTATCTCATCAGGAAAAAGTTTCTGTGGTATTTTATATTTTGTGTGTTTGCGGGTTTGTGTCATAACTCTGGTTATATAAGTTTTATTCTTTTTCCTATATATATTTTTTCTAGAGGTAAGATGTGCAATCTTCTTTTTTGTGTTTTATGCTATTTTATAGGAGGTTATGTGGATACCATCATTAGCATTTTTCCATCTTCTGCTTTCCTGAATGCCTTGGTGGGATATATAAATCAAGCTAAAGAAGTTGGCTCAATGAAATATTTAGTTCTACTAATAGGGGGCATTAATTTTATCTATTGGGATAGATTGGTGAAAGTCAGAAGTGAAAATGTTTATATATTGAATTTAATCAGTGTAGGTCTTTGTTTCTTTTTCTTGTTTATTTTAGATGATACATTGAGTTATAGATTGTCTAACTATTTTTTATTATTTATAATTCTGCTATTTCCAGACTATATGCTTGTGTTTGAGAAAAGATATAAAAAAATAGTACAAGCTATGATTATCATGTTTTTCTTGAGCGTATTAAGTGTTTCTTTTTATATTAACATATCTGGATATCTTAAGGGGCATACAGAAAGAATGAATATGTTACCTTATCAAACAGTGTTTTATCATGAAAAATATTCAAACTATTATTAGTGTTATTATTCCAACTTATATGCCTCAAGATTATTTGTGGGAGTGTTTGGAAGCACTTTATAAGCAGAGTTTGGCAAAGGAATATTATGAAGTCATTTTGGTGTTGAATGGTGAAAAAGAGCCATATTATCAATCTATTGTAGAATTTGTAAACAGCAATGCAGTAGATCTAAAATGTTCGATTATTTATACGGAGTTGATGGGGGTGTCTAACGCTAGGAATATTGGAATTGATTCTTCTGCTGGAAGTTACTGCTGTTTTGTTGATGATGATGATCTTGTTAGTCCTAATTACTTGGCTAATTTATTGGCAAAAGCGGATGAGCAATCGTTGGTTGTATCTGATGTTCGTACGTTTACGAATGGGTTAGAAAATCTTGGATATGATTATTTATCAAAGGCCTTTAGGGAGACTCGGGAAGATAACATTTTTGCTAGGCGAAGTTTTTTGTCGTCTTCTTGCGGGAAATTGATTCACCGTAAAATGATTGCGGATAGAAGATTCTGTTTAAAGTTGAAAAATAGTGAGGATTCTGTATTTATGTATAAGATCAGCGATCGTATTTCTAGGATTGTGTTAGCAGATGTAGATACTATTTATTATAGGAGAATTCGTCCTAGCTCTGCCAGTAGAAGAAAACAGGGATTATTTGAAAAGCTAAGGAATGCCTTATTGAGTACCAATGCCAACATTTTCACATATCTGCAAAATCCTTTTAAGTATAATTTTACATTGCTATTGTCAAGAATTGCTGCTACAATAGTACGTACACGTTGGATTAATTAGTTGAAAAAAATATTATAAGTTATGAATATAGCGATAGTTGGAACTGGATATGTTGGTTTGGTTTCTGGAACTTGTTTTGCTGAGTTGGGAGCCAACGTCGTGTGTGTGGATGTGGATGTTAGAAAGGTTGATAATCTGATAAATGGGAAAATACCTATTTATGAACCAGGTTTAGAGACCATGGTGCTACGTAACATGAAGGCCGGACGTTTGCATTTTACTACTGATTTAGTTTCTGTTCTTGATGAGGTTGAAATTGTATTTAGTGCTGTTGGGACTCCTCCAGATGAAGATGGTAGTGCAGATTTACGTTATGTGCTTAATGTGGCTAAAACCATAGGAGAAAATATGAAAAAATATTTGCTCGTAGTGACTAAAAGTACGGTTCCTGTGGGGACTGCACAATTGATAAAAGCGACTATTCAGAAAGAATTGGATAAACGAAAAGTGGATGTTAGTTTTGATGTAGCCTCTAATCCTGAATTTTTAAAAGAAGGGAATGCTATTGAGGATTTTATGAAACCAGATCGGGTTGTGATAGGTATAGATTCAGAAAAGGCTAAAATGTTAATGACACGATTATATCAACCAATGTTTCTGAATAATTTTCGTGTAATATTTATGGATATTCCTTCTGCTGAGATGACAAAGTATGCTGCTAATTCAATGTTAGCAACGAGAATAAGTTTTATGAATGATATAGCCAATTTATGTGGGTTGGTCGGTGCTGATGTGAACATGGTGCGCAAGGGCATTGGATCTGATAGCCGTATTGGTAGCAAGTTTCTTTATTCAGGTTGTGGATATGGAGGCTCTTGTTTTCCAAAAGATGTTAAGGCCTTGATTAAAACAGGATTGGCTGTTGGGTATGATATGAAGGTATTAAATGCTGTTGAAGAAGTTAATGAAGCGCAAAAACATGTCCTTTTTAAGAAATTTGGCACTTATTTCAGTGGCAATATAAAGGGGAAAAAAATAGCGATTTGGGGATTAGCATTTAAGCCGGAAACAGATGATATGCGAGAATCTCCAGCCTTAGCCTTAATTGAAAGTTTGTTAAATGCAGGTTGTGTAGTTCGGGTTTATGATCCTGTTGCGATGGAAGAGTGTAGACGTAGGATAGGAGATGTTGTAGAGTATTCTGCGAATATGTATGATGCTGTAATTGATGCGGAAGTGATTTTTCATGTTACAGAATGGAAAGAGTTTAGAATGCCAAGTTGGAAGGTGATAAAGAAGGCGATGAGGGCAAACCCAGTTTTGATAGACGGCAGAAATGTTTATAGCGGTTCTGATTTAGAGGGCATTAATTATTTGAAGATTGGATGATATGGAGAAGCAGGATTTGGTCTCTATTATTATGCCAACATATAATTCAAGTTTGTTCATAGAGAAGACTTTAGAAGCTATTGTGGCACAAACATATTTGAATTGGGAATTATTGATTACTGATGATTGCTCCATCGATGATACTGTTTTTATTATACGAAAATATGCAAATAAGGATTTAAGAATAAAATTATTTGTATTGAGTGAAAATTCCGGACCTGCGATTGCTAGGAATGAATCCATAAAACAAGCTCAAGGAAAATATATTGCTTTTTGTGATAGTGATGATTTGTGGGGTGAAACAAAACTGAAACAGCAAATAGACTTTATGAAAATAAATAACTATAGTTTTACACATACGGATTTACTGTATTGTAGTTATGATGGACAGATTAGGGGGTATCGGAAGTGTAAAAGTCATGTCTCTTATAATGATTTGTTGATAAGGTCCGAGATAGTTTGCTCTTCAGTGATATATGATGCTGAATCTTTAGGAAAATTTTATATGCCTCTTATAAGGAAAAGGCAAGATTGGGCTTTATGGCTGCAGATAATAAAAAAATCAAAACTAGCTCATTGTTTACATGAACCACTCCTGGTTTATCGTATGACACCCAATTCGGTGTCTTCTAAAAAGATAGACTTGGTGAAGTATAACTGGCAAGTATATAGAGAAATAGAAGGCTTCTCTTTGTTTAAAAGTTTTTTTCTTTTTTCATTTTGCTATATGCCATTTTATTTACTTCAAAAAATGAAAAAATACCTATTTATGAGAAGGAAACATATAAGATGTTAGTTGATTCATTTAATATATTAAAATATTGAATATGAAAAGGATACTACTACTGGACGGGTATTTTGTTCAAGCATATTCTGTTTCTAAGAGTTTGCGGTTATCTGGATTTGAAGTAACTTTACTTACTTCTGAAGTAGTTTCGTATGGTTTTTTTAGCAGATATCCACATAAAAGGATTTTATCTCCTAAATCTGATGATGTGAAATTTAATTCTTTTCTCATTAAATTATTGGAAAAAGAACATTATGATGTTATTATCCCATTATGTAATGAAGGAGCTGAATATCTAAGTAAACATTATGTTGAGTTAAAAAAATATGGTGTTGCTTTGGCGGTGATGCCATGGGATGTATTTGAGAAAGCTCATAATAAAGAAAAGCTAATGGAAGTTTGTAAAATACATGGACTTCCTCATCCTAGGACAATGAAACTTTCTCGAGAGAATATAAGTGCTGCTGTAGATTATGTAGGCTTTCCAGCATTGATTAAGCCTAATTTTTCTGTTGGAGCAAGAGGGATAACTATGGTGAGAAATGTTTCAGAATTGCAAAAAAAATATGAGACGATACTATTGGAATACGGTAATTCTACTCTGCAGGAATTTGTAAAAAGTTCGGGATCATATTATAACGTTATGCTTTATAGGACAAGAGAAGGGACTGTAAAAGCATATACAATAATCGAAATAAAGAGGTTTTTCCCAATAAAAGGTGGATCCAGTTGTTTTTGTGTCACAATTGAAAATCAGGATTTATTAAAAATCTGTTCAGAGACTTTGGAAGTATTGCATTGGGAGGGATTTGCTGATTTTGACGTCATGCAAGATGATGATACAGGTGAATATCGGATTTTAGAAATAAATCCGAGAATTCCTGCTAGTATTGAAGCTGCATTTGTTTCTGGTATAAACTTTCCAGAATTGATAGTTAGTGATTTATTGGGTTTAGAACTCAAACAGTATACGTATACTCCTGGTAAAATGCTTCGTTTTTTAGTATTGGATTTTATGTGGTTTGTTACTTCTCCTAAGCGGTTTAGCTTTCGTCCTTCTTTTTTTCACTTTATAGACAAAGATCTTTATTATCAGGATGCAAGCCTAAAAGATCCGTTACTTCTTTTGATTGGTCTTATAACAGGATTGAGAAGAATATTTAATATTAAGTATCTGAGATCGAAATTTTGTTCATGACATGCGTTGTTTTTGATTTTTAGGGATTGAGGTTGGAAATATAATTGTGACTTCTCATATTTTTTATATATATGAATATACTTACGTTTGATATCGAAGAGTGGTATCATTTTGATATCTTTTCTAAAGAAAAAACATGGCTTGATTATCCTCCGAGAATTAATTTATATCTTCCTCAAGTTCTTGATTCCTTAGATGAAAAGGGTATAAAAGCAACTTTCTTCTGTTTAGGATGGATTGCGAGAATATACCCTAATGTGGTGAGGGAGATTTGTGATAGAGGTCATGAAATAGCTTGTCATACGGATAAGCATCTATTTGTTTGTAATATGACACCTGAAATATTTAGAGATGATTTAAAAATAGCAATAAATTCTCTTGAAAATATAACTGGTAAAAAAGTAAAATCTTTTCGAGCACCCGCTTTTACTATAACAGAAAGTTCTAAATGGGCCTTTGAAGTACTTTCTGAATTTGGAATAGAAAATGATTGTTCTATTTTTCCTGCATCTAGAAGTTATGGCGGATTTCCTTCTTTTAAAAGGGCCATGCCTAGTATAATTTCATATAATGGTATTAATATTAGAGAGTTTCCTATTAATACAAGTAGACTTATGGGACAATATTTCGTTTATTCTGGAGGAGGGTATTTTAGGCTATTTCCTTATTGGCTTATTAAGCTATTACTTTCAAGAGCCGACTATGCGATGACATATCTTCATATGAGAGATTTTGATTATCAACAACCTAGATTTCATTATTTTACTTTAGAAAGAACATTCAAATCATATTATGGACTTAAAAACGCTTATTCAAAGTTTCAATATCTGATTGAGGACTTTGAATGGATAAATGTCGAAAAAGCAACCCATGTTATAGATTGGACTAAGGTGCCTATTATTAAATTGTGAAATTTATCTTGATTTAAATCTGTAAAATGTCCTAAAGTGGAGGTTGTGTTTGTAATTGTAAAATATTTTATTTGAATCAAATATATTTGATATTCTTGTTATAGTGTTTGTTTATGAAATACTTATTGAAAATATACTCTATCCATTGGCTGAAAACAATATGGATAAACTTTTTGATACTTCCTTTTTCTATTGCTTATAAATTTCCAATTATCATTTATAAGAATGTGAATATATGTGAGATACGGAGAGGGGGAATTGTTTTTTGTTCTCCTATTAAAGTTGGTTTATTACAAATTGGAAGACATGGAGTGGGTACTATTGATTAAAAAAAATCTCGTACGATGTTAGAAATCTCAGGAACATTAATGGTTATGGGTAAGGCATCAATAGGTTCTGGAAGTAAAATTAGTATAGCTACAAATGCTGTTTTAACATTGGGGGATGATTTTCTAATGACGGGACGGAGTAGCATTATTTGCCAAAAAGCTATATCGTTTGGAGAGCATTGTTTGTTATCATGGGATATTCTTATAATGGATACAGATTTTCATGAGATTTTGAATCAAGAGGATGAGATTATAAATCTGCCTAAACCAATACACATAGGAACACATGTTTGGATAGGCTGTCGAACTACTATTTTAAAAGGTGTTGATATTGCGGATAATACCATTATCGCTGCATGTTCTACGATATCTTGCAATGTTTCAAAAAGTAATGTAATATATGGTGATAATGGTAGAATACTTAAAGAGGGAGTTCGGTGGTTTAGATGATTGGTAATCATTTGTAGTATAGTATATTAAATTGTTTTTTAATATAAGTAATAAGATAAGTTTCGGAAATCTAATTTTGGATTGAAATAATATATAGGTTGTTTTAGTGTATAATTTGACAAATCTTATGAGTTTTTTATTTACTGGTGCTTCTGGTTTCTTAGGAAGCCATATACTTTCACTTTTAGAAAGAAAATATGTTATTTCAACAGTCGGACTCACTCCCAAAGATGATTATAAGGTAGATATAGCTCGGAATATTCCAGCTTTTAAAGAATCATTTGATATTGTTTTTCATGCCGCAGGAAAAGCGCATTCTGTGCCTAAAACAGAAGAAGAGAAACAGGCCTTTTTTGATGTGAACCTTCAAGGTACTAAGAATTTGTGTACCGCTTTGGAACGAAGTGGAATTCCTAAAGCGTTTATTTTTATTAGTACCGTTGCTGTTTATGGTTGTGATTCGGGTGAGAATATCACGGAAGAATATCCTTTGAATGGAACAACTCCTTATGCTCTGAGTAAGATCAAGGCGGAGAAATACCTGGAAGAATGGTGTGCCATGTATAATGTGAAATTGAGTATACTTCGTCCTTCTTTAATTGTCGGTCCTAATCCTCCGGGAAATTTAGGAGCGATGATCCATGGGATTAAGAGTGGCAAGTATGTGAGTATTGCCGGAGGAAAAGCCAAAAAGAGTGTTTTGATGGTGCAGGATATTGCTAATCTGATTCCTCTATTAATAGAAAAAGGAGGAACATATAATGTTTGTGATAGTTATCAACCTAGTTTTCGTGAATTGGAGTTGGTGGTTTGCCGGCAACTAAATAAAAAAAGACCTTTGTCTATCCCTTATTGGTTTGCTAAAACTATGGCTATTGTTGGTGATTATCTGGGGGAAAGAGCTCCGATAAACTCTCTGAAGCTTCGCAAGATCACGCACTCTTTGACTTTTAGTAATGAAAAGGCAATGCGGGAGCTTGGATGGAAGCCTATGAATGTTTTGAGGAATTTTCAGATAGAATAAGGAAGTGCTCTAAATGGAAATTTTTCTTTGGATTATAGGAATCCTAATAGGGATTCTTTTTTTTGCCTTTTTAGGACTTCAATTCTTGTTTTATTTCATTAAAAAGAACGAATAGTTTATGTATTATCTGCTAATCTTAGTTCTGCTATTCTTAGTAGAACTTTTTTATTTCCGTATTGCTGATAAATGTAATATTATCGACAAGCCGAATGAACGGAGTTCGCATACCCGTATTACTCTGAGAGGTGGAGGAATCATTTTTTATTTGGGTACATTGGCTTTTTTCCTGACGAATCAGTTTGAGTATCCTTGGTTTATACTGGCTTTGACCCTGATCACTTTTATCAGTTTTGTAGATGATATCCGTTCTACTTCGCGGGGGGTGCGTTTAGTCTTCCATTTTATGGCAATGGCCCTGATGTTCTATCAATGGGGATTGTTCAGCTTGCCTTGGTGGACGTTGCTTGTCGCTCTGATCGTCTGTACGGGGATTATCAATGCCTATAACTTTATGGATGGCATTAACGGCATTACCGGCGGATATTCATTGGTTATCCTGATTTCTTTGGCATATGTGAATGCGGAAGTGATCTCTTTCACAGAACAGGATTTTATTTATATGATGATTTGTTCTGTATTGGTGTTTGATTTCTTTAATTTCCGTAAGAGAGCGAGATGCTTTGCCGGTGATGTGGGTTCGGTCAGTATAGCTTTTGTAGTCCTGTTCCTGATCGGGAGTTTGATTCTTCAAACTAAGGATTTCAGCTGGCTTGTGGTGCTTACTGTATATGGAGTGGATAGTGTGTTGACAATCGTACATCGGTTGTTGCTACATGAAAATATTGGTTTGCCTCACCGGAAGCATTTGTATCAGATCATGGTTAATGAATTGAGAATACCGCACGTGGTGGTATCTTTGGTATATATGATTGTGCAAATTGTAATTATCATCGGATATTTATATTACCGGGATTATGGTTATTGGTATTTATTGGGCTGTATCCTCTTGCTGAGTGGAATATATATTGTTTTTATGCGCAAATATTTTCACTTGCATCTTTTACCTAAAAGATAATTATAAATATAATAATTTTAGTTATGGCCGTAATTAATCCTTTGGTAGTTAGAGGATACGTTTCTCCTCGTTCTTTTTGTGATAGCGTTGTCGAAACAGAAAACTTGATTCTATGATAAATCTGGTGCTAAACAATATAATTGCTACATAAGACTTTACTTTTCAAGAAATATTTTTTCGTCTTCCGGAAAACCAAAAACATCAGTGCTAACCATCTTCGCGGCTGTCGGTGATTGGTATAAAAATAAAAGACCGGTGTCAGTTCATTCGACGACACCGGTCTTTTATCCTTTTATTCATCAATCAAGTTCCTACTTTACTTCGATGCCCTTGTTCTTCAAAGTCATATTCAATATTGTAGTATACTTCGTGTACTGAGCATCCGTCAACGTTTTTTTCATCAACTTCAGATTTCCGTAGACAGCGTTACGAACCAGGGTGTCTTTATTCTTTTTTGACGTAGTGGCTCTTCCCATCTGCTCGTCAAAGTAGTTACAAATGTTGGCTACTTCTTCTGCCTGTACAGAAGATAAATTCAGGTATTTACCCAATTTATTCACATTGATGTTACCTTCCCATTTTGCAACTGTAGGTTGATTTTCTGCTGCAAATGTGGTGGCAGCAAGGCAGAGTGCTGCTACTAATGTTAATCCTAATCTTTTCATAATACCTACTTTTTTAATTGTTATTCCTGAAAACTAATCTTTGTCCTTATCCTTATCATAAGGACCCCTAATACCTATTAAAAACAATTGTTAAGCTCTTAGCTTTTTCTTTTTACCTATGCAAATATACAAATATGTTGTTCAACATAAAAGGGATAGGGAAGGGAAGTAGGTAATAAGGTGTCATTTCTTGATGTATATCAAGAAAGAAGTGTGAAAAAGATAATATTATTGCGAAAATTGAAACAGTTTTGTAATAAGATGCCTATATGGAACAGAATAGTGTCACCAGAAACGGCACGCTAAAGTCCACAATGAAACCATGAAAGATAGAGACTATGACGAATTCCTGCCCTGAACAGCGGGTGATAATGGGAAGAGTCGTATCCATAGTGGTAGCTCCTCCGACAGAAATGGGGGCCAGTTTTCCGAAGAACTTTACCAATAAAGGAGCGCAAAGCAAGGCGATGATTTCGCGCATGATATTTGAGAGCAGTGCGATGGTTCCCAGTTCGGCTCCCTTGTATTCGGTGATGAAAATGCTTGAGAGTGAATAATACCCGAATCCGGAACCCACTGCCATGCAATCGGCCGGTGAGCGATGCGATAGAAAGAGACTGACTACGGCACATCCTGCCAGTGTACCCAGAATGGTCATTACGGGCAGGAAGAGTAAGCGCGGATTCAGTGACCGGAAACTTTTCAATGTTTGCGGATCATTGCCTATACTGATACCGACACAAAACATCAGCCCGCATAAAGCATAAAAACTGAGTTTGCTTTGGCTGAAATCATATGGAATCAGATGAAAAAGTCCGCACAGGGTGCCGACGATAAAAAAAGAGACGATAATAAGGCTGCCTTTCATGGCTTCACCTCCTTTTTCTGATAACGTGCATAAAGCAGATACCATAGTCCCCATGCAGCCAGTGTGCTTCCGGCTACGGCTGCTGTGGTGATGATGAAGGCTTCCAGCCCGATGGCGTGCAGTCCTTTCACGATGGCTTCGTTGCCTCCTACGTCGATGCCGAGGAGGAAGAGCAACAGCCATATTAATAATGTGATGACTTTATGTATCCATGTGAGTCTTTTGCTCCGTAACAGGTAGCCAAGCAGCATACCTGTAAGCATGATTCCGATTATTATAAACATATAAATGTGCTTTTAGGGCACAAAGATAGTGGTTTCTTTATAAATCCGGCATCGTTGGGGGAACTGCGTGGTTTTTAACCGTCAGCATGTAGTTGGTTTCTGCGCTGAATCCAACCATTCCGGTACCGCCGTTCACATTGCTGGGGAAAGCAATGGGCTCACTTAAGGTATTGTCATAGGCATCTGAGTCGAGCAGGTTCAGTGCTCTCAGATAATAATATTCTTTTTCGGTGATGCTGAGTATGCGGATATAGACATCTGTTTTTATCCATGTATATTCACTTCCCCAGAATCCCCATCCGTAAATATCGTTATAGACAGTCATTGTATAACTTCCGTCCGCGAAACGTGAGTCGTCAAATACGGCATACTTGTTAGTGACACTGCCGAACAGGCCGTTTTCGTCATCTTCTTCCGTACTCGGCTTGCCGTCGGTCAATACCACATCTTCGTTTGTCTGCAACTTAAAACTTTTCGACATGGCCGATTCCCAGTTAATCTGGTCACCCTGTTGCCAATAGTATTTCCAGTATTTCCGCTGTTCCACAATGATCCGATAGAAATTCTTCTCCCCCGGACGGTCGTTTATTTGGATTTGATAACGGAGATGTCTTCTCGGCGGAGTCCCGTAACCATAGTTACTTGGTATTCTCATGATAGAGACTGTATCTACCTTTTCTATCTTCCCGATAGGTTGGGGGACGGTGACTTCCGCCCATGCATGATATGCACCGTCATCTGTCATGGCGTCTATGCGGACTACATCGCCCGGACGGAAAGTACTGTTGATATAAAAACGTCCTTTATCGCTGCTGTACGGATCGGGGCGCAGCGTTTCGCTGAGAGAACCGTTAATGCGTACTTCCACAGTGGCTCCGTTGATTTGTCCGATTTGGTTTCTGCCGGTAAAGTTCAGGAACAGTTCGTTGTAAGTGCTATCGGCGTTGATGATGGCGTTCATCACCAGTTTAGGCGGATTCTCCTTCAGATCGAAAGGGAGATCGTGGTTGCAGGCTGTGGCAGATATAATAACCAACAGGAACAGGAGTATGTCGTGAATGGATCGTTTCATAAATACTTAGAATTTATATGTATAACTGAATGAAGGAATACAAGGCAACAAGGTGAATTTCCGGATGACCGGTATGCGGTTGCCTTGTGCTTGTTCACCTTGAGTATATTCAGTCTTTTTGTAGGTGCGATATACCAAGGTAGGGTTCATGGCATTGTATACATTATATATACTGACGTTCCAGATACGCATGCCATGCCGTGTTTTCTTGCTGAAATTAACACCTACATTGAGCCGGTGCGTGGCGGGAAGGCGATAGTTGTTGCGGTGCTTGACATAATCTCCTTCTTGTATCGATGAATTGTTATCGCCCGGACGTATGATAGCTGTCAGTTCAGTGGGGATTGTGGTTGTACCTCCGGTGGTAAGTATCCATGAGGCACTTACGTCGATTCGTTCATTGAACCGATGATTGAGGGTCAGGTCTATATTGTGCCTCCGGTCATATTTATATGGAAAGCGTGCCCCATTGTTTGTCCCTCCTTTGGCAAATTTACGGTCACTCTTGGCCAGTGTATATGCGAGCCATCCGGTTGTCTTCCCGATGGTTCTCTGTGCCATGAATTCTATACCCATGGAGCGTCCGCGTCCCATCTCCACTTTGTCTTCCCATCCGGTGGAAGAGCCGAGGAAACTGACTCCGTCTTTGTATTCAAGCACATTTTTCATTCCTTTATAGTAGCTTTCCACCGAGAATTCCCATCCGTCGATTCCTGTGTAATAGCCACCCAACGATACCTGATGCGCCTGCATAGGTTTGATTTTGTTGGTCACCGGCACCCACAGGTCGGTGGGCATGGCGAACGGCATGGATGAAATCAAGTGTACATACTGGCTCATTTTGGTGTAAGAAGCTTTGATTACGATGTCCTTGTTGAGCTGATAGCGTGCGGAGATGCGGGGTTGTATGGAGAAATAGTTCTTCTTTTGCACTTGGAAAGTCGAGAAGTGCAGGCCCAGGTTCATACGCAGGCGACTGCTCAGGTTGAAGTTGTCTTCAAGGTAGGCAGATGCTTCGTGGGCAAGGATTTCGCTGTTAGAGGCGGTATAATACGTCGTATCCCGCTCGATGGTTTCTCCGGTCTTGTCGAATATCTTTGAGGTGGATACTTCCGGGCGGAAACTATGGTGCAGGTATTGCATTCCGAACTTGACATGGTGTGCGGGGATAGGATTATAGTCAAAATCTATCTGAGCACTCCAGTCCCGGATTCCCGATTTATAGTCGGCTTTATAGCGGTTCCAGGATATTTGGTTGTATGGATGTATCTCGTTCTTGGTGAACGTGCTGACGTCAATCTTATAGTTATTGAAAGCGACTGTGGTATTGCTGAACAGTTTGTTGTTAAAGATGTAATTCCAGCGTCCCGAAACGATGGTGTTGCCCCAGTTCATTTTTCCGCCGTCCCTGTACTTGTCTTCGTCACCGTAGTAAGTGTCGTCATACTTTGTCATGAAATGGTCTTTGCCATTGTATGCACTGAGGAAGAGGCGGCTCCGGTCGGAGAATTTATGGTTGATTTTGGCATTGATGTCATAAAAGTAATAACTGTACTTTTCTTCTTTCGGCATGAAGGGTTTGGCCAGCAGGTCGATGTAGGAGCGGCGGGCAGAAATGTTGAAAGAAGTCCGGTCCTTGATGATCGGCCCTTCGAAATTGAGTTTGCTGGTCAGGAGTCCTATACTGACTACGCCATGATAGTTCTTCATGTCGCCATCGTTGGTGCGTACGTCGATTACGGAGGAGAGGCGTCCGCCGAAGCGGGCGGGGAAAGAACTTTTGAAGAGGGTTACTTTCTTTACGGCTTCGGGAGTGAAGACAGAGAAGAATCCTAATAAATGGTCTACGTTGTACACCGGTACACCGTCCAGCAAGATCAGGTTTTGGTCGGGGCCGCCGCCACGTACATACAATCCGGCAGATCCTTCCATCCCGGCCTGTACGCCCGGCATCAACTGGATGGCTTTCATTACATCTGCTTCTCCCAATATGCTGGGAGTGTTTTTTATTTGTGTCATCGGTATCTCGCTGGCCCCCATTTGAGTGGCCATGATCCCCGATTCGGCCTTGTCCGATACGATGACCACTTCTTGCAGCATGTTATTGTCTTCCATCCGGATGTTCAGCAGGGTGTCACGGGTCAGGGTCAGTGCGTGTTGCTGGCTGGTGTAACCCAAATAGGAGAAGCTCAACTGAGCTTCTCCTTCTGGCAGCGTAATGCTGTAGAAACCGTAAGGATTGGTGGTGGTTCCTTGATGATGACGACTCTCAAGAATATTGGCACCAATCAGCGTTTCGGCAGACGCCCCGTCGGTTACGTATCCACTGATAGTAAACCTGCGGCTTACGGGTTTGGGAGGTATTTTTTGTAACAGGATGTGCTTTCCTGTTATTTTATAGCTTATCGGTTCGTTGGCAAACAACTGGTTCAGAACTTCTCCGAGAGGTTTCTTCTGTACGTTGAGGCTGACTTTATGGTCGAGTTTCACCTCTTCACCGTAGATGAAAGAGAAACCGGTGGCTTGTTCTATATGCCGGATAATCTCTGAGAGGCTGGTGTTTTGCAGCTTGAGGGTGATCCTGGGCTCCGGTGTCTGCGCGTTGATAGTTGAAAAGAATATGGAAACCACACACATCAGAATGTAACTTCTGATGTGGTGGAAATCCGGATTGGATTTTCTCATGTTTAGTTAAGTTTAGTAGTAATCGTTATTTCTTCATTGTTGTGTGAATAGTTGAATTTACCGACTGTATGCAGCAGATCGAGAATCTGGTCGAGTCCTTCTCCGTCGGAGAATCGTGCCGTGATCCGGTAATTCTGCAATGCTTTGTCTGCTATGGAGATGTTTACACCAAACGTGTTGGACAACTGTCGGGCGATCTCCTGCAGGGGGAGGTTGTTGAAGACTAATTCGCCATTCCGCCAAGCTATCTCTTCGGCAGCGCGATCTGAAACTTCAAGGGTCATGCTCTTTTTCACCTTATTATATATAGCACTTTCGTTTGGCTTCAGAACCATGCGCACAGAATTGGCTTTATTGCTCACCACCACGGAACCTTCGAGTAGGGTGGTTTTCACTTCCGGATCGTCCGGATAGGACTCTACGTTGAAGTGAGTTCCCAGTACCTCTACATTGACCGACTCTGTCTGTACGATGAAAGAGTGTTCCCGATTCTTCGTCACTTCGAAATAGGCTTCTCCTTTCAAGTCTACTTCCCTGTGTTTCCCTTTGAATTTCTCGGGATAGGTGAGAGAGGAGAAATGGTTCAGCGTCACTTCCGTTCCATCGGGTAACTTTATAGTCCGTGTGTCGGCCAGTGTAGAAACGGTTTGCAACGCGGCAGGTTTCAGATAGCAATAAGTGCTCCATCCGATGTAGCAGAACAAAGCGATGGCGGCTACTGCCGAGAAAATGCGTATAGAGAAAAGCCGGTGTGCCGGACGTGGCAATCGCTTCTCTAATATCTGATAGCTTGCCGCTGCCGAGAATCTTCCTCTGGGCGAGCGGGTGGAGGCTATGAGTTTCTCCAATAATCGGTTAAGTTCCTGGTCGGTATACTTCATTTTTTATTTCGTTATTTTTTCACCAGCCGGATAGACATTTGGGTCGTTTCCGACTTGCCGTTCTGAGGCCGGCAGACAAGCTGAATGTATTCATTCGTTCCCACTTTCTGAGGATAGACCAGAATAGTGGCTTTGGCCGATTTACTGCCTCCCTTGATGGTGACTTTATTATCTTTAATCTTAAAAAACTGTGCCGAAGGGCTTCCGGGCTTCGTCGGACGTGAGGGTGATTCGATGAAGACAATCCGGTCTTCTTTCGTTTTATCAACCGCAATGATCTTTACTTGGAATTCGGCTTCCGCAGTATTCTTTTGGTAAGAGAAGTCCTGCGCTTTCTTTTCGAATCCCAGATATTCCTTGGGATAGGAGTTGTTGCCGTTTTCGCATGCAGTGAAACACAGTGCCATCGTAAGCAATGCAAAGGTTGTAGGTCTTAATAACTTCTTCATAAGCTAAGTCTTTGTGTTTTGATTAAAATGAATTTCACTGATAAAGACAGAGCGTTCGAAGGATCTCCCTATCGGGGATGTGCAAATAAAAGTTAAACCTTGTCCATCGTTTCCGGTCGGTGGTTCATTGTTTATCGTTCATCGTCAATATCGCTTCTTTCAGTCGGATTGTTGCTTTCTGGAGTTGGGCGTCTACGGTCTTTGTGCTGATGCCCAATTCTTCGGCCACCTGTGCATAGCTTTGTTTTTCTTCGCGGATGCGGATGAACACTTCTCTGCAACGTTCAGGCAGGCGGTCGAGCGCCTTCACATAGATGGCGAACAGCTCTTCACTGATCATCGATTCCTCGGGCGAATCGCTTTGTGCTTCCGGTTCCGGCAATACTTCGGTGGATACGGTTGTGCGCCTGTTCTCTTTTTCCAGATAGTTGAGTGAGGCGTTTTTCACCAGTATGAAGCAATAGTCCTCAATGCTTTTGACTTCGGGCAACGAACTGCGTTGTTCCCAGAGTTTCAAGAATACATCAAGTACGATCTCCTGCGACCATTCTTCCCGCTTTACGTAATAGTAGGCAATGCGGTAAAGCCGGTCGTACGTCATATCGTAGAAGGATCGGAACGCCGTTTGCGAGTCCAGCTCCTTCATTCGTCTTAATAGTTTTCGAACCTCTGATTCGGTCATGACTTTATAATTTTAGTTGTCCACCCGGAGAAGATCGCTCATGATGCTGTCGGAAATAAAAATTCCTTCTCGGGTGAGGCGCAGAGCACCTTCGTGTATTTCTAATTTGCCGTTTTCTAAAGAAGGACGTGCCATCTTGAGGCAGTATTGTTCCAGTTCGGTTCCATAATCGTTGCGGAGGCGTTCGAGTGAAATTCCCCATTGAGTGCGGACGGAGGTAATGACAAATTCATTGTACCGGGTAGTTAAATCCCGTTCTTCCCGTTCAAAGTCCCGTTTACCGCTTTCGATGCCTGCTATGTATTTCTCTATCGACGAACAGTTCCATTCGCGTGTTGCTTCGTCGAAAGAGTGTGCCGACGGACCACAACCGAGGTAGCTGGTCCCTTGCCAGTACGAAGTGTTATGGCGTGAATACATTCCCGGCTTGCAAAAGTTGGATATTTCGTAGTGCTCATATCCTGCTTCCTGCAGCCGGTCTATCAATAAGGTGAAGAACCGGACACTGCTGTCCTCGTCCACTTCTTCAACCTGGTGTTTTTGCAACATTCTATAAATAGGAGTACCTTCTTCATAAATCAGGTGGTAGGCCGAAACATGCTCCACATTGAGGGCAACGGCCTGTTGCAGGTCCTTTTCCCAACGCTCTGCTGTCTCACCGGGAAGTCCGTAAATCAAGTCGATGCTGATGTTGCGGAACCCGTAGGTACGGCATAATTCTACTGCACGAATGGCTTGAGTGGCATTGTGGCGTCGCTTCAATAACGTAAGCGTGGCATCATCAAAAGTCTGGATACCCATACTGATGCGGTTGAATGGCAAGCGGGAGAGCATTTGCACATATTCCGGACAGAGGTCATCCGGATTGGCTTCAAGCGTTATTTCATGGCAATTTTCCATTCCGTATACACGCCGGACGGTGTCGAACACTTTCCGGAAGTCCTCTTCATCAAGTTGCGAAGGAGTACCTCCACCAAAGTAGAGCGTTTCTATGGGCTCTCCTTTCAGGTAAGTATATCTCATTTCCAACTCCTTGCAGAGGGCTTCGATGTAGTGTCCTTTCCGTTCGCTTCGCGTGGTGGAGTAAAAATCGCAATAAATACAGCGTGTCTTACAGAAGGGGACATGTATGTATATGCCTGCCATGATAGTCTGAGTTATTTTTGCGTTTTAAATTGCAAAAGTAAGGTTTTCGTTTTAGTAAACAACTTTGCAGGGCATATATTCTTTCTTATTTAACGGGAGGAAAGTTCCTTTTTAACCATTTGACAATCTGATTATCCGATGATCTCAGAATGCTTTCGTTTCGTGCCGCTCTGAAAGTTGGAGAAAAAAACGCCTGCATTTGCCGGTAGGATTTTCCCACTGTGTCGCAGATCTGTGATATCTGTTCTCCAATAGATAGCTGTGCGGCGGAATCCTGCCCTTTTTCTTTTATTTTCCTCTTCCTCCGGTGATTCTGTTATATATGGTTTGACTGGCTTTACAGAACAACCGGAGGAGAAAGAGGCATCCATACGGCCTTTTTGTTATAACAATATATGTAATGTGGCAAAACATGAGGAGATTTTCGGAAAAGAAGTAAGCATTTCCGGAAAGTGCTTACTTCTTTGGGTCCGAATACTTACTTCTTTTTCCGGAAATACACCGTCTTTGTGCTGAAAAACCGCCGTCTTTTGCCTCAAATACTCCCGTTTTGCGCCGAAAACCTCGTTACTGAATCCTATTTCATTCAGTTTGGCAGAAGGCAGTGTAAGCAGATGTGAGGTGGATAATGCTTTTTAATAGATAATAAAGGAAAAGACTTTCATTCTGTCAAACAGCTTGTTCTCTTGCTCTTTGTCTTGATATGTTGCATAACATTGTTTAGTAACACTGTCAGTTTTCTTGCTTTTCATTTGATTAATGCCTAATTTGCGCCTCAGTAAAAAAAGGGTATGCGAAAAACACATACTGAATCATTCATTTAAATCTTATATATCATGAAAAAGACCTTAAGAATTTGTTTAGGAGTGACTTTCTTTTTATTTGTTTCTGTTAATGTCTGTTTGTCTGCGTTGAAAAACAAAGATAAAAAAGCGAATATGAAGATGCTTACTTTAGAGTGTCTTGCAATGGGAGAAGGTACTGATACCGGAGAAGGAGGAGGAGGCAACTATTCATGTACAGTAACTGTAGAATGTGGATTTCCTCTATCTGGTTCAGTATCTTGTAGTGGTAAAAAATGTAGTAGAGGACTTGATTGGTTAAATGGTGCCTATGTTGAATGTGATGGAAATAAGACTTATTGCTAAAGGGTAATGAATAGAATATTGATTCTTATTATCGCAATTTTATGTTTTTCTTCTTGTAACAACAAGGAGAAAAATCGTAACTTAATGTATTGTCAGTCGGAAATTAAGATAGAAGAATATCCTGATTCTAGTTTCTTCTCCAACATTACGTGTATGACTTATTATAAGAATAAGATATATGTTTTGGATAAAAAACGGGGAGACATTGTGGCGTTAAGTGATAACTTAAAAGAGATGGAATATGTTAGCAAACATGGTGAAGCCCCTTATGAAACAACATGGCCATTTACCTTTAATGTACTGAATGACACGGTATATGTTGTTGATTTTGGAACAAAGTCAATGAAAAAATTTCATGGAGGAGTTTTCTATGGTGATTTTTCACTTTCAAATGCAAATGAAAACAGATTTAGTCTCAATGATTCTTTAATCTTTTTATCTGCGAATACGGATTCGACAAGTTTTCTAATGATTGATAAATATCACCCAAACAAACAAATCCCAATGGGAAAGGTTGTACGAGAAAAAACTCCTTTTAAAACCATTATATCTAACAAGAAACATATTCTTTATGATCAAGGCAAAGGGATATTTTCGATTTCAAATTGCTACCCTTATATAGAGCAATATAATATTCATGGAGAATATATTAAAACATTTGATATCTCTTCAATTCCTATAATAAAAGAAGCAACAGAAATTGCTAAAAAGAATTCTAATAAAGAGAAATCTGTCTATATATACATACGTGATGCTTATCTTGCAAATGATCATATATATATACTGTGTTCATCACGGAGCTCATCAGGCGATTATCGTGTAAATACTATTTTGAAATTATCAATCAATGACGAAATGAAGCATATCTCTACCTACATTCTTCCACATGATATATATTCTTCTTTTTGTGTTTCAGACACATATCTATTTGCTTCACAAGAAGTGGCAGGAGTAACCATTGAAAAAATAAAAATAGGTGATGCGAAAAAATAAATTCTTTACCTTATTTATATTGCTTTGCATTATATGGGGATGTAGCAATAATCAAAAAAAAGAAAATGATGTTACTAAAACTCCCCAAAAGGATGTTTATAACTTAATAGGGAAAAGGGTAACCTCCATTGATTCTATTGTGTCAAATAAGACTTGTAGAGTTATTTTTCTATTTAACTATTATGATTGTGGAAGTTGTATAGATTTAGGATTCTCTATTACAAAAAAAATAGATTCTCTTTATAGAAATAATAAAGTAGCTATTATTTCAACTATGGGAAGCCCTTCATCTTTCCAGAAACGTAATAAATATTATGAGTATATATATCTTGACTCAAAAGATCTGATAAGAAAAGAATTGAAATATGTTCCAACACCTATAATGCTTTTATTGGATTCTTCAAACTGTATAAAAGACTATATATTCCCTAATACATCAGATGATAGAGAAGTTGTTCCATTTATAGAATCTGTTTTATAAGGAAGCATAAGCCAAGAGGTATATTATATTGGTGTTACCAAGTTCGATAATACGGAAAGTTGTTATCCTAATTCAACTTCGTTTAGAGAGTGCCAAGAGTTTGTGACACTGTGTTATCTGCTTAATAAACAGATCCTGTATGTTACATAACATTGTTTAGTAACACTGTCAGTTTTATTGCTTTTCATTTGATTAATGCCTAATTTGCGCCTCAGTAAAAAAAGGGTATGCGAAAAACACATACTGAATCATTCATTTAAATCTTATATATCATGAAAGTATATCAGACTAACGAAATTAAGAACATTGCCCTTCTTGGCAATGACGGCTCAGGAAAAACCACTCTCACAGAAGCGTTGCTCTATGAGAGTGGTATTATAAAACGTCGCGGCAGGATTACTGCCAAGAATACCGTAAGCGATTACTTTCCGGTGGAACAGGAATATGGATATTCCGTCTTTTCAACTATTTTTCATGTGGAATGGAATGGAAAGAAACTGAACATCATAGACTGTCCGGGCAGCGATGACTTTGTAGGCGCTGCCATGACGGCACTCAACGTAACCGATACAGCTATTTTGCTGCTGAACGGACAATATGGACCGGAAGTGGGAACACAAAATCATTTCCGCTATACCGAAAAACTGGGTAAACCGGTAATCTTCCTGGTGAATCAACTCGATAACGAGAAGTGCGATTATGATATGGTGCTTGAACAACTGAAGTCCATTTACGGACCGAAAGTGGTTCCCGTCCAGTATCCTTTGGCTACAGGCCCGAATTTCAACTCACTGATCGACGTGCTGCTGATGAAGAAATACTCTTGGGGACCCGAAGGTGGAGCACCCACTATTGAAGAGATCCCGGCCGAAGAGATGGACAAGGCTATGGAAATGCACAAAGCCCTGGTAGAAGCCGCTGCTGAGAATGATGAAGGCTTGATGGAAAAATTCTTCGAACAGGATTCACTGACAGAAGACGAAATGCGTGAAGGTATCCGCAAAGGATTGGCTGCACGTGGCATGTTCCCCGTATTCTGTGTATGTGCAGGCAAAGATATGGGTGTACGTCGTCTGATGGAGTTTCTGGGTAATGTAGTGCCCGGTGTATCCGAAATGCCGAAAGTGCACAATACCCGTGGTGAAGTGGTGGAACCCGATCCCGATGGGCCTACTTCACTCTATTTCTTCAAAACAGGTGTGGAGCCGCATATTGGCGACGTTCAATACTTCAAGGTGATGAGCGGAAAAGTGCATGAAGGAGATGACTTTACAAATGCCGACCGCGGTTCGAAAGAACGTGTGGCACAGATTTATGCTTGTGCCGGTGCCAACCGTATCAAAGTAGAAGAGATGGTGGCCGGTGATATCGGCTGTACAGTGAAGCTGAAAGATGTTCATACCGGAAACACGCTAAATGGTAAAGGTGCCGAAAACCGGTTTAATTTTATTAAATATCCGAATTCTAAATATTCACGCGCCATCAAACCGGTGAACGAAGCCGATACAGAGAAGATGATGGTTATCTTGAACCGTATGCGCGAGGAAGATCCGACTTGGGTCATCGAACAATCGAAAGAATTGAAACAGACCATCGTACATGGCCAGGGTGAATTCCACCTCCGTACTTTAAAGTGGCGTCTGGAGAATAATGAAAAACTTCAGGTGAAATTCGAGGAACCGAAGATTCCTTATCGTGAGACCATCACTAAGGCGGCCCGTGCCGACTATCGTCATAAAAAACAATCGGGTGGTGCCGGACAGTTTGGTGAAGTACACTTGATCGTAGAACCATATTATGAAGGAATGCCGGTGCCCGATACGTATAAGTTCGGTGGACAGGAATTTAAGATTAATGTGAAAGGTACCGAAGAAGTTCCATTGGAATGGGGCGGAAAATTGGTATTTGTTAACAGTATTGTCGGTGGTTCTATCGATGCCCGCTTCCTGCCTGCTATCCTTAAAGGTATCATGTCCCGTATGGAGCAGGGACCTCTCACCGGTTCGTACGCCCGCGATGTACGTGTCATCGTATATGACGGAAAGATGCACCCGGTAGATTCTAATGAAATCTCGTTCATGCTGGCCGGACGCAATGCTTTCAGCGAAGCATTTAAGAATGCGGGACCGAAGATTCTCGAACCTATTTATGATGTAGAAGTCTTTGTGCCTTCCGATAAGATGGGTGATGTGATGGGAGATCTTCAGGGACGTCGTGCCATGATCATGGGCATGAGCAGCGAAAACGGTTATGAAAAGCTGGTCGCTAAAGTGCCTTTAAAAGAGATGGCTTCTTATTCGACAGCGCTCAGCTCGCTTACCGGAGGTCGTGCTTCGTTCATTATGAAATTTGCAAGTTACGAACTTGTTCCGAGTGATGTGCAGGATAAATTAATAAAAGACTTCGAATCCAAGCAAACAGAAGAATAATGTGGTTACAGCCTGCCGGACTGCGGGCTGCAAATGGCTGAACTGCTGAGTTATAAAGCTACGAGGAGTGTACAATGTATGTGCAACTGCTCGTAGCTTTATTCTTTTAAGGCATTCTGCTTGTGGTTGTAGCTGCCGTTACATGCCATTGACAGTTCGTCGGTCGCCTCTTGAAACCTGCTTACTCATTAACAATGATTAAAGAAAGTAGATTTTCTGAAGAGAAATCTTTAATTTTTTATTAAATTTGCAAACCAAAGGCATATACGTTTTGTTATAGTGGTCAGAATACGACCTAAAAAACGTCTTTCGGTTAATTATAGAGAACATCCTGTTAAAACAGGTTAAGCTGTTAGGAGTGTTAATTAGGGAGTGTTAATTTTGTTGCTATGAAAAAGTCAACAATCTGGATATTAGGCATTATTATGGGTCTTTCCTTTCTGAGTTTGCTCTATTTACAAGTGAGCTACATCGAAGAAATGGTGAAGATGCGTAAAGAACAATTTAATACATCCGTGCGAAATGCTTTGTTTCAGGTTTCAAAGGATGTGGAGTATGATGAAACGCAACGTTGGCTGTTAGAAGACATTACTGAAGCGGAACGTAGAGCACTGGCTCAGTCTTCTTCTACTACCGAACAGAAAAATGGTTTGATTCAGCAATCGGAGCGTTATAGGTTCAAGTCACCGGACGGAACCCTGTATTCGGAGTTTGAACTAAAGATGATTACCACCGAGCCGTCGAAGGTGCCCAAAGCCATGATTTCGGAGAGACATGGCCGGAATACCATTCCGCAGACATCGCGAAGCTTGACCGACGCTATTAAAAATAGGTATATGTATCAGCGTTTCCTGCTCGACGATGTAGCTTTGCGGATGATTTACAAAGCAAGCGATAAGTCGATTGGCGAACGGGTGAACTTTAAGAAGCTGGATAATTATCTGAAGTCTAACTTTATTAATAATGGTATAGAGTTGCTATATCATTTTTCGGTAATCGATAAAGATGGACGTGAGGTATATCGCTGTTCGGATTACGAAGAGGGAGGAAGTGAGGATTCTTATACCCAACCTCTGTTCCAAAATGATCCGCCTGCGAAGATGAGTATTGTGAAGGTGCACTTTCCGGGAAAGAAAGATTATATCTTCGACTCGGTTAGTTTTATGATCCCTTCGATGATATTCACTTTCGTACTGTTGATTACATTCATCTTCACTATCTACATCGTCTTCCGCCAGAAGAAGCTGACAGAAATGAAGAATGACTTTATCAACAATATGACACACGAGTTCAAGACACCGATATCTACCATCTCGCTTGCCGCGCAGATGCTGAAAGATCCCGCAGTCGGGAAATCACCGCAGATGTTCCAGCATATATCGGGAGTCATTAATGATGAAACGAAGCGGTTGAGATTCCAGGTGGAGAAAGTTCTTCAGATGTCTATGTTCGACAGACAGAAAGCAACACTGAAGATGAAAGAACTCGATGCCAATGAGTTGATTACCGGGGTTATCAATACGTTCGCTCTGAAGGTGGAACGCTATAATGGTAAGATTACATCGAACCTTGAGGCTACCAATCCTGTTATATTTGCGGACGAAATGCATATCACCAATGTGATATTCAACCTGATGGATAACGCGGTGAAATACAAGAAGCCCGAAGAAGACCTGGTGCTCGACGTGAGAACTTGGAACGAACCCGGTAAACTGATGATTTCGATACAGGACAACGGTATTGGTATTAAAAAAGAAAACCTGAAGAAGGTGTTTGATAAGTTCTATCGCGTGCATACAGGTAATCTGCACGATGTAAAAGGTTTCGGTCTGGGACTGGCTTATGTGAAAAAGATTATTCAGGATCATAAGGGAACCATCCGGGCGGAGAGTGAACTGAATGTAGGAACTAAATTTATTATTGCATTACCTTTATTAAAAAATGATTGATATGGACGAGAAACTGCGTATTTTATTATGCGAAGATGATGAAAATCTTGGCATGCTTTTAAGAGAATATTTACAGGCGAAAGGTTACTCTGCTGAGTTGTATCCTGATGGAGAAGCCGGATTTAAGGCTTTCCTGAAGAATAAATATGACTTGTGCGTGTTCGACGTGATGATGCCTAAGAAAGATGGTTTCACGCTGGCACAGGAGGTTCGTGCGGCCAACGCTGAAATTCCGATTATCTTCCTGACTGCAAAGACACTCAAGGAGGATATTCTGGAAGGATTTAAGATTGGTGCGGATGATTATATCACCAAACCGTTCAGTATGG
>ERZ1023687.115-NODE-115-length-26134-cov-7.433184_pt1 | contig 26134 bp, 20 predicted proteins | sample MGYA00380346_ERZ1023687 | MGnify/ENA primary metagenome ERZ1023687 (study PRJEB33179, sample SAMN07449028) | human gut metagenome | biome: Human-gut; feature: Human associated habitat; material: Faeces | host: Homo sapiens | place: India:Kasaragod | collected...
GGAGAAGGGAAGACTCGTCTGCCGTGAAATATATTCTATGGATAATCCCGTTTCTGGCATACTCAGTCCGGTAAAAATGCATAAATACAGCTACGATACCGACCATCAGAAAACGGTGAAATCCACCTATACATGGAATGTATTTAAAAACGCATGGGAAAAAGAATCTTTGACGGTTGTCTCCCGATATGAAACAGAAACTTCGGTAGAGTATTCTGTATGGAATAAAGAAAAAGAATCATTTAGCCCATCAGAAAAATATATATACATAACCAACAGTAATAACCAACTGATAGCCCAATACGCATACAAAATGAACTCCCGCACCAACCAATGGATATTGGAGAAAGACGCCTTAGTACCCATTTACGAGAACATTTATGCAACAACCCGTTAATGAAGATTCCGGATTTCACAGATACGGAAAAATCAGGTAACATAATCAAAGAAACCGGGACATCAAAGAGAAAGAATTTAAAATCCGGAAGTTGATAAAAAAGTAGTTATCCCCATCTCCTCTTTGCCAAGACTCTCTTGGGAGTTCAAAACATCGAATCAAGACAAAGCATTTATAACCAAACAGATAAATACACTTGGTATCTGAATATAGAAAGTTAGTTTTAACACTGTATTAAAGTTTGTTCTTCAAACACAGACAACAAGTCTTTTGCATGCAAAAGACTTGTTGTTTATATTCGGGAAAGCAAAAACGGAAATTATACATTAACAATGTTAACGATCCACAGGTTGACTTACTTTTACCCAGTCTATCTCCATCTTCGCAGGCAGTTCACTATCCGTTATGGTACCAGGCCAAGTACCTGCACCGCCCAAAGCATAATTTAAAATCAAATAAAAAGAAGTATCAAACGGCCATTGCTTTTTGACGCTCTCATCGGCCAAATGCAAGTTAGGATAAACTAACGTGGTAGCTCCATTCACTTTAAAAGTAAGAGACTCGGGAGTCCATTCGATACCAAATACATTGAATTGCCCTTTATTGTAAGGAACTGTTTTTGTTGGAACAGGCTTAGTGAATCCCAAGTCATTTTTGTAGTGGCTGTGAATTGTTTGATATACAATGCCGTCATGATTCAACTGCTCCATAATATCTATTTCACCACAAGCAGGCCATCCACTGTAAACGGGTTTGGCAGGCATCATCCAGATGGCAGGCCATCCACCCTTTGCCGTCTTGGTGAAACGGGCACATATCTCTATTTTACCATATTGAAATTCTGCTTTACCTAATGACTGCACCCCTCCCGTCTTATATACTCCATTCACTTTCTCGGCAATCAGTACTAACTTCCCATCGTGTACATAAGCCTGATCATAACTTTCGGATAAATATTTGCTCCAGGCAGGACTGCCTTTTTTGCACAAACCCCATTTTGTTTTGTCGGGAATACTATCTGTCTGGTTGAAGTCATCTTGAAAAACTATCTTTTCCGAAACAGCATCTGACCTTGTCAGAGGTGTAACCATCGAATCATCAGAAGATGAACAAGCATAGAAAGAAAGTACCGACATGACAGCACCGCATGATAAGACAAGAGATCTTTTCATAATACTAAGGTTTTAGAGTTAAACATAAAATTACTGATAAATAACAAACTGTATATTTATTTAGTTCATCAACTCTCTGTGATTTTTTATACGATTCAATAGAGACAATCTAATCTAACTTACCAGAATCTATAAAAGGTATCAATAAAGAGAGCGTCGTTTATGTTATTCAAAACTATAAGAAACATTACACCAAGCTATTTCATCATTCTCAGATGTCATCTGATTAAGGTCTTCAAATACAGGATAATAATAAAAAAAATCAGAATAGTTGGCTATAAATCCGCCATCATGTCCCCTCCCAAAAGAAGTGAAATGCCCGGTCGAACTGTAAGTCCAGAAATGAATTGAGTAGGTCAGCTGTAATTGATCACTATTGACATTATGATTTACCTTACCATAAAATTCCCAACGATTTTCGGCATGGGAACGCATGAAAAGAGAATCATTCCGCATCTGAAAATACTTTTCGTATGAAAGTGAAGTACCATCTTCAAAGTCGGAAGAGAATCTCAACTTATCAACAGATATAAACTCAATCTTATCATTTGGAAAACCCTTAATAAATCCATCCGAACTATTGAAACGGCTTTCCCAATAACTGTCTATCTCCGGAAAGATTTCTACGCCTCCTTTACTACTGCCTTGATAGCATCTGAAACCTTCAAGTCGGCATTGTCCGCTATAAGCCACAGACCGGGACGCAACAACCACCGGAATAATATGCTCTTCTCCCCGATAAGATACACAGATATGAGTTTTTCCAACCCCAGCCACACGAACTTCAATGCATCTTTTTCCTAAGTAATCCGGATTATACGTAGCGTCGACCACCGCAGTATCTTCCGAACGGACTTTTATCTGATCTCCGGATGCAGCTTTCAGAAAAATCATAGCCGGTGTTTGCAAAACATCCATCAAGAGCCCCTCTTCTCCCAGGAGACGCTCTTCAGAGCCATTACCGGTATAAAAACGAATTTCATTTTCATCATCTTTCTCACAACCGCCAAGCACTATCACAACTACCATAGCAAAGAGAACATAGTACAGACTTTTAAGTAAGGGTAAGGGTAAGGTTACAGGTTTCATATTATTTTCAGTTTTAGTAAAATCCCTATTCGGATAAAATGCAAATATAACGAATTAAAGAAGGAAAGCAAGGTTAAGAATACGTTATCACACAATTAACGTTCTTTAATTCATTGCCCGTAGGGAGATCAGTTCATTTCCCTGTCTTTTTAATAAATGATCTCAAGAAGATAGAAGGAATTCCTAAACCCAAAACATGAATAAAAACTAATGGATATGACAACATCTCCCCGGAAGGATATTACCAATGATATTCTTTCCGCCATGCAACGTTATCCCGAAAACGAAGCATTTATCATTGACGATAAACATTATACTTATGCCCAACTTGGCAAAATAACAGCCTCCGTCGCCCATTCGCTATCAGAGATAGAAGATGAAAGAATCGGGATCATTGCGGAAAACCGGATTGAAACCTACGCAGCCATTCTGGCGGTACTGGCCAGTGGAAAAACATATGTCATTCTGCATCCTGCTTACCCGGAAGAACGTAATCTCAAAATAGCCGGACTGGCCGGATTGCATACTTTGCTCTGCACAAGCCATGTCGAACGCCCGGCATTCGGAACCGACCTCTTCAGAGTAATCAACACAGACAAGCTGTCGGGAAAAGCACCGTCGGAATTGTCAAGGCTGCAATTCTACCCGCCGGAAGAAGAAAAAAACGCTTATATCATTTTTACATCGGGAAGCACAGGCGAACCCAAAGGAGTCCCCATCACACGTGCCAATCTGAACACTTTTTATCAGGCATACGATTCCCTTAACTGGAACCTGGATGAACACGACCGCATGTTACAAATGTTTGAGCTGACATTTGACGTATCCGTCGTATCATTACTTTATCCCCTGACTTTAGGAGCTTCCGTTTATACAGTGGCCCATCAGGATGTAAAGCATTTCAAGGTGTTCGAACTTCTGGAGAAGTACGAGCTGACCTTCGCCACGGTCACCCCCTCTCTATTACAACTTCTTTCACCCTATTTCGATGAAATCAGCCTGCCTGCTCTGAAATATCTGGGAGTATCGGCAGAGGCTTCGCAAACCGAACTGTTGGAACGATTCAGAAAATCGGCACCCAACGCAGAGTTCGTCAACCTGTACGGCCCGACAGAGGCTACGATTTACTGTACCTGTTACCGTATTCCGGCTTCCGGTACATGCAAGCATTACAACGGAATGGTGGCTATCGGAAAACCATTTCCCGGTATCCGCGTCATCATTGTTGACGAAGAAGGAAATGGTCTGCCTCAGGGAGAGACGGGAGAACTTTGGGTATCCGGTCGGCAAGTAATGAAAGGCTATCTGGATGATCCGGAAAAATCGGCATCGGCTCTAATACACCGTCCTGACGGACAAATTTATTACCGGACCGGAGACCTGTGTATTTTAGACAACGATGGAGATATCATTTATTGCGGGCGTAAGGACTATCAAGTGAAAATACAGGGCTTCAGAATAGAACTAAGCGAAATAGAATACACTGCCCAGTCGTTTTTCAAGACTCCTTGCAACGTGGCTGCCCTTCCGTTAATCTGTGACGGAATTTGCAACGAACTGCATCTGGCAGTCGAAACGACCGAATGTGACCAAAACACATTGATAGAATATCTGAAAGAAAAACTGCCACAATACATGTTACCGAAACAAATTCATTGTATCCCTCAGTTTCCGGTAACCAATAGCAATAAAACAGATCGAAAAAAAATTGTTGAACTGATAAGAGAGAAGGAACTCTAAAAACAATATAAATATGAACCGAGAAGAAGTATTAAAACAACTACAAAGCATTTTCCGTGATATTTTAAAGAAGGACAACGTCTGTATCAGCGAATCATCCACCTCTCAAGACGTAGATGGCTGGGACTCACTGACCCATATGCAAATTATAGCCCAAATCGAGAAACGTTTCGGAGTACGTTTCAACTTTCGGGAAGTAATTAAATTCAAGAATGTCGGCGACCTATGCAGTGCCTTATTAACCAAAATGGAATAAATCATGCAGTTTCTCTCCTTTAGTTTCCTGGCTCTGATTACTCTCTGTTTCTTTCTCTACTATGCAGTCAAAGGACGTGCCCGCAACTTCATACTACTGGCAGCCAGTTGCATCTTCATCGGATGGTATTATCTGCCATTCCTGTTGACGGCAGTAGTGGTGGCACTGTTCACCTTCTTCTGGGCACAATGGATGGAAAACAGGGCGAAATCCGGGAAAAAGACCAAAGTAATCTATATCGCAGGAATCATCGGTCTGATAGGCGGATGGCTCCTACTCCATGGCACAGTGATAGATAACATCATCTTTCCACTTGGAATGTCATTCTACACATTCCAAGCCATCGGTTATCTGACAGATGTGTACTGGCAGGAGCAACGTGCCGAAAGAAACTGGGTAGATTTCCTGATCTATATGCTTTTCTTCATGAAATTCCTCTCCGGTCCCATCGAACGGGGTGGAGACTTGTTGCCACAACTGAAAGATCCTCGCCCGTTCATCTACTCGAACGCAGTGACCGGACTGAAATATATTTTGCTGGGACTGAAAAAGAAACTGCTTATAGCCAATCAGATAGCCCCGCAGACGGATATCATGTTTCATTCGATCCATGACCTTTCGGGTGTCCAACTACTGATGACCTGCCTGCTCTATCCTATCGAACTGTATGCCGATTTCTCCGGCTATACGGACATTGCCATCGGAGGAGCCTACCTGTTCGGCATCAAGCTATCGCCAAACTTCAACCGACCGTTTGCCTCACGTTCCACCGCCGATTTCTGGCGCCGTTGGCACATGTCACTCTCTTTTTGGGTACGCGATTATCTCTATGTGCCGTTAACCGCCGGTACCCGTAACTGGGGACAGTGGGGAGTCTACTTCAGCCTTATCATCACCTTTCTGGCATTGGGATTATGGCATGGCTCCGGATTAACCTTCGCCATATACGGACTGATTCAGGGCATATTGATCTGCTGGGAAATGAAAACCTCTGCTTTTCGCAATAAGTTGCCCCAATATATCGGGAAATATGCATCCGACAGCCTGTTGATAATCCGTACCTATCTGTTGTTTGCGCTGTCACTTATTTTCTTCCGTGTACAATCATTGAGCGATGCCTGGTATTTTTTACGGAACATCTCGTTCGAAGTACATTCTTCCTGGAAGGAAATGAACATCGGCATACGCGACCACAATTGCATTGTAGCAGGTTCGGCCCTGTTACTGGTATTGATCTATGAATATTATGCATCTAAATATAACCTGATGGAAACACTCGAACGCCAGCCCGCATGGCTACGGTGGAGTGTTTACTATCTGCTGGTATTCGCCCTGCTGATGTTAGGTAAGTTCGATACGGAAACTTTTATCTATTTACAATTTTAACCGAAACCAATTACACCCATGCTACATTCACCGAAAATCTCTCCCAAAACACGTTTCTGCCTGAAACTCCTGTTATTGGCATTACCGCTTTTCCCGATAGTGGCCATCTATTTCATTTTCGACCCTTATATGGTGCTGCACTCCTACAAACGATTCGATAACTCTCCCGTGCTGCTCAACGAAGCGCATGTGGGATGGCAGAATTATCTTCAGAATCGTGATTCGATAGCCTATAACTCGTTTATACTCGGCAACTCCTGTACCATGGCATTCCTGACAGGAGAATGGGAGAAGTATCTGGATAAGGACGATCATGCCGTGCGCTTTTATGACAACTGGGAAAGCCTGGGCGGTGTGCGCCAGAAGCTTCAAGCACTCGATTCCGTAGGTGCCCCTCTGAAAAATGTATTAGTCGTTTTGGATAAAAAAGCACTGGACAGAAGTAAGCCCCTGTCGGGCAACGACCATCTGTTTTCGGCTGAGGCAGCCGGTATCAGCCAGTTGGGATTCCATCTGAGATTTTTGCAGGAATTCCTCTATCCTGACAAAACGATTCCTTACATAGGCTACCTGATCGGACATAAGTATGCTCCTTATATGAAAGGGGTCATAAACCCGGGAGATCCCATTCGGGAACCTTACACGAACAACTTTATCAATCCCAGAGAAAAAGAGATCGGACAGGATGGCGAATTGTACTGGACCCGTCATGAAAAAGAATTCAAAAAACGAACGGATGCAGGCAAAGAAGAACTGCCGGCTGTGTCTGTCAGCCAGATTCAAGTACTTCGTGCCATTAAAAAAATTTGTGATAAGCATCATACAAACCTGAAATTCATCATCGGCCCGGATTATTTTCAGAAAAAAACGAACCGGGAAGACATCAAAAGAATGAAAGAGATACTGGGTGCTTCTGCCGTATGGGATTTCACGGGAACTAATGAATATACAGCCGATATACATCATTACTATGATCCCGGTCATTATCGTCCTCTGCTGGGGGCACGCCTGCTGAAAGTTATTTATCAAGATTCGGCACCTGCCGGCTATGAAAACAACCCCATAGCAACATCGAACAACCCCAAAACATCTTTTACACAAAACAGATAAATATATCAGAGAAAATAATTATATAACATCAAAAACTTAATTTATGAAAAAGATTTTATTATTAGTATCCATCTGCATTTCATGTTCATCTTGCTGTACACTATTCAGCAGTTCCAAACAAGACATCACCTTTACGGGAATGAATGGAACTAAAATCTACGAGGCATCGACCAAACAGAAAATAGCGGAAATCAAAGAAGACAACAGTGTCACCGTCCAGATCAAAAAGAAAAGAGAAGACAAACAGCTATTGGCCAAAAAGGAAGGATACCAAACCACTCCCTTTGTCCTGGAATCTACTTTCAACAATGCCTGCCTGTGGAATATTTTATTCTGGCCCGGCTTCTTAGTCGACCTGGGTACGCAAAAGATGAACAAATGGGACAACACGATTATCAACATCGAAATGGAGAAAGAGAATACAGAAAACAAATAATCAACTCTCAGGATAGTGACCGTTACACAACTCAAGTTACCATCCTGATCCCTCCAAGGCAATAAACACGTATGGCATTCTCCTCCTTCCGATGAACGAGGAAAATGCCATACGAAATCAAGCGATATGAAGTTAGCGTCAGAAACAGCCTCCTACAGTTGTTTCAACTCCCGGTATAGCCTCTGGATAGGAAGCCCCATTACATTGAAGTAGCTAACCATACAATATACATACTTAATTATCAAGCAATTAACATCACGAAATAATATCCAATAAAACATTTGTAAAACAAATAACTATTTTAAAGCAAACCAAGTACTTCTCCTATTTTCTTTTGCGAATATATTGCATTACTGTTAAAAATCAAAATAATTAATAGACTACATAGATACGGTGGATATTATGATGATGAGAGGGTAATAGTAAGGCAGCTTATTGGGCTGCCTTATAAGTAATTCAAGGAATACCTGAAAGCAAAACCAAGAAAAAAATTAGCTTTCTATAATTCAATTTCTACTAAAAATGGATTCTATTAGGAAATCCTGGAACAACAGCAGCAGGTAGCACAACTACATATGAATTTGTTGACTCTAAATCATAAAGAGTTGCGTTTCCAGCAGCTGCTCCAGTCAATGCTGTTGCCCCTGCAGCAGTACCCATATCAACCGTAATTGGTGGGGTCATAGTTACAACATGTCCAAAATAGGAACCACCACCGGCTATTCTAATTTCACATCTCATAATATAATAAAATTATTTCCTACTCTTTCAAAGGCTTTTCGGAACCCGCCTATAAATTAACTATCTCTGTAAGCTTACGTTGCAAAGATATAGGGATAGAGAGCCAACAACAATTATAAATTTTAGATAAGGGAATCAGTTTTTCGGATGCAGAAAGATTTCTCTTAAATGGAAAAGCCTCGACTCCTAAGAATTGAGGCCAGCAACTAATGATAAGATGCTTCTACAGTGCGAAAATAATATTTCTTTTCGATATGGGCAAAAGAAAGCCCCGTTGGGAGACAGGGCAAACTAAAGAGGTGTCTGGCCTTACATGATAATAGGCATAGTAAGTCCACGCATTTTTTTACCAATAATGTGCAATTTATTACCATCAATATCCTCGGAATCGATACGTTCCTTAATATTTTCGGCATTCTCAATCTTACATCCGAATTCAATCAATTTCGCATATGACCTTTCAGGATAATTGGTAGAGAGCCAAACTTCTTCATGCTCATAGATGGAACTTGACTCATAAATTTCAAGCAGATAATTACTCAGCAAGTCACACTGATAGTAGTAGGAACCAACATCATGCCGCTTTAGTTCAGGTTCAACACAACAGAACACTTCTGTATAAAAGTCAGCCAGCTTTTTAGCGTCACGGCTGTAAAGACGCAAACAAATTTCATTCATAATCTTGATTTTTAAAATTATAGAACAAAGATAATTAATACCTCTCAGAACTTAAAGGACAAAAACAATCGTCATCAAACACTTATCAAACGATAAAAAAGATTTTTGCGAAAGTTAAGCCATAGAATTACTCTATAGGTTCTATATCCTCAAAATCAAAATCAATATCCAATTGCTGATATTGTTTAGGATACGCCTTATCCATATTCCGCATAAACGCAGCCCAATTGAAATTAGATATTGTAGCAATAGCGTGCACCGCTTCAAGATGTTGTCTCAATTTCGGCAAACCTATCTCTTGTGTGAGAAATTGATGATGTTTATAGTTCCTATTGCCATTATCGTTTTTAGGATTCCGCTTCTTTAGTTCTGCAAGTACCAAAGGGGCTATTCTTTCATAAACAATATCATTAATCCAAGTACCAACTACTCCGGGACGCTTACTTGTTTTATCCCAATTCCAGTTATGCATCTTGTATAAATCCTCAAAAAAAGCATCTCCGAATACTTTTACCCACTTTGCGGCTTCTTCTGACATAAACGTATTCAAGAATTTCTGCAATGCATTTTCTGCACGTTCTTTTGCCTTATTATACCCAGTCACTTCATCGACGAGAGCAATAATTCCAACCTTGGCAACAGAGCGAATGATAATATTTGCCTTAGCGACAATCTCAGCATCTATATTAAATCTCTGGGTTTCATTTGCATCGATAATCGCAGAACAAAGGTCAATTAGAAGTGTTGCTTCGTACCCATAAAAGTTTGATTTTAAGTTCTTTATATTCTCCACTGTAAATACGATGGGATTATTAAACAACTCTAATATTCTGGGTTTAAGCCCGAATGCTATAGGTTCACTATTTACAAATTTTGAAAACCACTGTCCGGATGATTTCTTGTCACCTGCCCCCAATGCCCCTTGAATACCTCTACCTGAGAATACACGTGTTCCATCTTCAAGAACATAACACGGAAGCTCTAAATTTCCTAAGACAAGAGGAGTCTTATCGGAACCGTATTTAGCTACCAATATTCTATTATCAATTAAACTATCTCTTTCTACACCGATAGCTTCTGCGACCTTGATGATAGTATCCATACTTGCAGAACCACTAATAGCTTTGCTTAATCCGACTTCCGTCATTCCTATTTTAGAAGCAAGTTCTTTTTGAGTAATGCCACGCTCCTTTAGAGCCTCTTTAATTCTATTCTTCATATCACTTCAGTTTAATATTATATGCAAATATATAAATAATTAAACCAATACAACAACTAATAAAATAGAAATTATATTTCACCATCAATTCCAAGCAATGCATAAGTAAGCTACCATTCAAACAAATTACAACTCACCCCAACCCCGACATAGGGGGTTGCCTTATTCCCGGAAAAACCGTATCCAACCTGCACACCCAATCCAAACCGCTTCCGCTTTGCCCGCTCTCTGATAAATACAGTCCTCGTTTTACTGTACACCTCGATACTATCCAGCTTTGCACGATAGCCCGACACATAAGCTGTATAAAGGCTGTCTTTGTAGATTTTCTGCGTAATAGGCAAATACACTGTGTCCCGAACCGTATCGCCCGGTACAGGGACGGGAACAACGAACGGGAACGAATCTACAACGCTTTCATAAACCGGAACGGGCACTGTATCCCGAACCGTATCAACATGATTTGTGATGATCGTATCTCTGAGCACTTCACCCGGTACGTGTTCCACCTTTGCCGGACGGAACACGATAAACAGGATAAGAACTACGATAATGATATAAAGTAGATATTTCATAGCTTCAACACTTGACTCCGGTTATTACCATCTGCCCGGAAACTGACATGCACCCAGGCAAAATTACTTTCGTCAATAAGCTGATCGAACGGTAGGTTCTTCCGGATATATTCGAATAGAAGCTTATTCTGTTGCCGGTCACCGGTGTCAATGTCCGCCGCCTGCCCGGTCATGTGCTGAGAGGAAGCAGCTCCTTTTACCGCCTTGTTCAGTGTCGGGCAACGATAGCCTGAATTGACGGTAATAGGCTTACCGTATGCCTCCCGAAGTGGATCTAATACATTATCAACTAATGCAGTCAAGTTAGACACATGCTCTTGATTGCACTTATTATTGATTCCTAAACGGTCAGCCGTATTCGAACGACATAACTCAGCGATTGTAAAATACTTCATTTCTATATCTCCTTAATTTAATTAATAATCACTCGGTGGAACTCGATTTGAACATCCACGAACATCACACCGTTTCATTTCCGCCTCTTTCAACTTCAATTCGACTTCATGCCGTTTATGTATCTCTTCCAAATGGGCTGACTGTTCCTGACGGAGCTCTACATACAAAGAATCAATCTTCATGTCACGTTCAGACATCCGTTTCTCCAACCAATCCACCTGCTTTCGTTCGTTCTCGTTCTCCATGCTATCAGCAGCGGCATCTTCCTTGCGAGCATTCGTCTTCCGGTTGACCCAGAAAGTAATTGCCCAGGTAATCGTCGAACTACCGCCTATAGCTCCTAATATCGCTAACCAGTCATTTAATCCCATTTCATTTTCCTTATATTGTTATTTCATATTTCATACAGTTTAGTAGGCATGTATCAGTTATATTCGGATAACGGGAAATTATTGGAAGCATAGCCGGATATTACACTGGATTTATAATCGCTTACAGCTGTATCAGGAACATATATGGCGACTACGTTAGATAGCCCTCCATACTCCAAGGTAGTCGGTGGAGTCATGGATTTAAAAATGACCGTCACGGAATTGCATCCGAAAAACATACGCAGCCCTAAAACATCAAGATTCCCCTCAAACACAACGACTCTTAATTTTGTACAGTTATTATAAGATTGAGAGGCGGACTTTATTATATTTACGGGAACACATGAAGCCGCTATCGGGGTATTCTCAAACATTCCATACGACATGGAGTTAACATAACCTTTCAGCTCACCGAAATCACACTCTTCCAACGACACACAGTTTGAGAAAGAGGGTAAGGTAAAGGATGTCGCAATCGAATCATACCCATATTCGAAAGAGTTGCATCTGAATCTTTTCAGCTTCGGACAATCGGAAAACCCTTTATTAACGGTATAGTGCCTTTCGGGAGGTATGATAAAGTCTTTCATCGTAAACTCCTCAAGCTCGGAACAATTATAAAAAGGCATATAATCACTCGCTCCTCCGGAAGCTAAGAATGTGCAGGAATCCGGGAGATTCGCTTTCTTTATCTTAGTTCCCATAAATGCACGTTGGTAGATCTGTTTAAGATTAGGGGGAAAGACAGCTGTTTCCAAATTGGTATTCTCAAAAGCCCCAAATCCGATCTCCGTGCAATTACTTAGACTCTCAAACCCGACCAAGGAAGTGATATTTTTATAATTTTCATTTTTATCCCCTGACAGAAAGTATCTTGGTATCGATGTAATCAAGTCGGCTTCATCCCGGGTTATTCCACCGTCACCGTTGACATCCCATAGCTCAAAGACTCTTTGAGCGACTATCTTATCGGTAAAACGAATAAAATACTTACCGATCACATTCAACTCCAACCTTTTAAAAGTCCCCCTCAGGGCCTGAATCGAATCCTCGTACGCATTCGCATACACATTCAGAGTACCGTCCAGCACCGGGTATTCATCCTCACCGGCCACACCTTCGCTGTCAAGACCTACATACGAGCCATCCGCCAAAGCGGCCAGCTTATCCAGCATGTCGGAAGTGTTATACGTTTCATCAAAACCGACGGCACGGACACGCTTCAACGAATGTCCGGCGCCTTGTCCCTGCTGGGCGTCCATGATCTGTGTCAGGAGCTTGATAGGCTGCATAAGCGGGCAGTCTGAAATGAAAAAGTCAGTGATTACGGCTGCGCATTCATCTATCAGGACACCACTGTTCTTCATTAACGGGTAGTTCTTCAGCACGAGGTAACGGGAAAGAGCATTAAACTCTACCAGCTCCAATCCGCCGCCTGTCGGAAGACGAAGCTGGGTGATGGAAGTCCCGTCGATGTACACCTCCTTCAGGTGGCTGCAGGCGGTAAGGTTCAGAGTGCCCGCCAGCGTGGATATGCGTGAGAGCACAAGCTTCTGCAAGCTGACACAGTTGGAAAGTGTAAGCGACGAAATGGAAATCACAATGCCGGCAGTCTTATGCCCAAGCCGGATCTCGCGTAGCATCTTACCCTGTACGATCATGGAACCGGTGACGTTCTTGTCGTGCCAGTCCCCGATATCCTGCAGGTAGCTTGCCGCCTGAATGGCGTTCTGCTGGTCACCCGTACCTCCCAATTCGATTTCCATATGGCAGGCATCACCGGCTTTCGTCCGGGAGCCACGGATGATACTCGTACCGTTGGCAATGGCAGGGTACATATCCATGGCCGGGGTGATGTCATAACCGATCGAGTTCCCGGCGGCACGTACTACGATGGTATCCGTTCCATTGGCACTGAACAGGCCGAAACTATACTTCGACATCATGTACAGTATCCTCTTTGTTATCCACCGCTGTTCGGCAAGATAGTGATCCCCCAGTGATTGCGTGATAGGATCGGTATCGTTCGTGTACCGCCCGTCATTGTAAGCTATCTTACCGTTTTCGTAGCAATACTTCGCATCTGCGTTATAGGCGTTCTGAGGGAAGTATTCCTGCGCTACATCAAAGTAATACTTCTGGTAGAAAGCGTACAGTTTCTGTAAGTCGTTACCGGATTTCAACCCGCCTAATGTCTGCATGGCTGTCATGGAACTTCGCATAGAAGCAATTTTCTCGTCCGGGAAAGCCAGTTCCATCAGGTTAAAGAAGTTATTTGTCTCACCGTTCCAGATAGCCGCCCCTGTTTCATCCTTGTCATGTACCTCGACGCTGTATGACTTATCAGGCAATCCGCGGTTGGTGGTGTCGAAACGGGTGTCGGCATCATCCACACGCCAACGCCATCGGCTGGTATCCGTTCCGAAGCTGTAGGGATAGGTATTTTTGGCACGTTCATCGGTACCGGCATTGAACTCGACGTTGTTCATGAAGAACAGACAATCATTGATTTCCCAGTATTGCGGAGCGTCATTTCTGAACTTAGCTATACGGGAATTGATAAACAGTTCATTCAACTGGTCTGCCGTAAATGCGGACAGGTTTCCGGTATCCATGTAACCGGCCAGTTGCGTTTTCAAGTTTATGGTACCGTTCCCGATATCGGAAGCTATGAACTGACCGACGGAAGACTCGTAATAGTAGACATTATATTGGTTCACATCCCCGGCTTTCGCTATCCAGAACTCGTAGGGTTCGTTCTTGTAGGCGGAGGCCTGTCCGTTCAGTTCGGTCAACGTACCGATGAACGGCTTCAACCGTGGAGAGCACTGGTAGACGCAATTGTATGCCGGGATGAACTTGGATATATTCTCCACTTCGCCTTCACCCAAATCGAAACAGTTCTGCCCGTTGTACTGATACGCCTCTTCGTCTTCATTGTAGGCTATCAATCCCCGTGCCGGATTCCAGGGGACACGGAACAGGGTGAGCAGCGGTGAGTTGTCAGAACCTTCAATGCTCAACAGGTTAGGATAAGTATCTGTATCATACCCGAATGTATCGGCATCCCCCTTATCAGGACCGAATGTGTACAGTCCGCGGAAAACGTATAGCGTTTCACCTTCCTCGTTGATCTGTTTTTCAAAACATACAAAAGGAGCTTCCCAAACTGAGCCACGCACTTTCCCGTCGGCTTGCATGGCTTCGTTCAGGATGCCAACCTCACGGATAAGGTCGGTATAGGAATTGACCGCACCGATCTTGTGGGATTGCATGGATGAAGCGTAGTTTTTCTTCGCTGTGAATTTACGCCCGGCAGGAAGATGGGGTGTCATCGCCCACTTCGCCCCCGCTGCGGAAGTTGTACCGTCCGCATAAGTGATGACAGACAGCTTCTTGTCGAGCTGGTAACGGGTATTCCAGATCCAGTATTTCATGGATGACGTACCTTGCCCCTTGGCCGTAACGTTATCGATAGATACGTTCCATTCAGGGTGCTCGTACCAGAACACCTCCAGCGTGCCTAACCGCTGAGTCTGGTCGGACATGGATGGGATGGTGTTGTCATACACCATCACATTCATCTGGTCTACGGTGTTGGCAAAGTCGATTTCCGAACCGTTGGAGTCAAGGATGTCATTGTAGGCTTTGGCAATCGCCTTGTCGGCACGCTCCACCAGCCAGTTGATGTAGTTTGTAAGTACACCGGCAGAGGTCAGACCGCTGTCATAGATGCGGATACCGTATACGTCAACGTCAGCATAGTCCGAGCCGATGGTTATCTTCCCGTCCTGCGCGAAGTAATCGTTGTTCTCATACGTGAACTCCCGGTTCTTAACGCCATTTACGTACAAGACGCACAGGTTGAAATCCTGATTCCCGTAAGCGTTCGGAATGATTGTCAATGTGAGCTTGGTACGCTTCTCCTCAAAAGTATGCAAACTCTGTACTTCATCATTGCGCTGCACCTGCGAGTGCATGATGATTTCGTCCGCATAGATATTCAGGCCGATGAAATTGTCACCGTTCGGAACGGACATGGTGATAAGCGGCTCCGTGTAATCAGTGACATTTGAGATCAAGTAATCTACTTCGATGGTCTTGCCTTTACGGGCCGCCTCCTTTTCAAATGGTTTGTAATCCACCGTCAGCAAACCGCCCGCCATGATACGAAGAACCTTGTTCCCGGCGCTGTCCGCTGTCCAGGCGTCATTGCCCCAGTTCATGCCTTCCCATGTACAGGGGATAGCCGTACCGGTTATCTCGTTGATGACAGACTGCCGGTTGGACTGCCCGTTGCTTCGGGTCTTCGGATTCATATAGAAAACCGCGCCGGCAACGGCGGAATAACCCAACGAGTTGTCCACCGGGATGACTACCGTACTGCCCAGCTGGCTGTAACCGTCCATCACGGACACCTCGATGTTAAACTCCGAATTGTCCAAAGTGTCGATTTCCATCGGAATGGAAAAAGTATGTTTGGCCTGCGTGGTGATATTGTCCTCTTCAGAGGAATAGACCTGTTTCCCGTCCTTGTTCACTATAAATTCGGCGGAGGTATTTACTTCGTCACCGTTGTAGATCGAGTAATCAAACAGGGCATTCTCAGTCCAGTTTATAGCCTTTGACGTAACGTTGTTGATAGCGATCATCTTGACCGCTTCACCGGTAACGGCACACATCACATTAAAGGATACGACTTTGGTGGCCACGCTGCCATCAACGGTACTGACGTATGCGGTAACCTTGAAAACACCCGTCTTTCCCGGATGGGGGATGGAATAGTTATAAGCGGTTTCGGTATAGATTTGGGTACCGATATTCTCGTCATACTCACGATTGTACCCGCTGCCAACTACCGTCACGTGCAATACTTTGTTCACATTACCACCTATGTAGAGCGGAAGCGTGATTGCCCCGGTATAGGCGGTCCACCACCGGAAGTTGCTCGCGTTGATGGTCAACGAGGTCAGGGTCACGGTCCATACGAACGCAGGGGTGGTGACTTCGGTCACTTCCCCGGTCACTTTTACCATGACGTTATTAGCACCCGATGTGAGGAACTCGGTCACGTCAACGGAAGTAATGCCGGTGGAGTTGATATACATTTGCTTCTGAACAACATAGTCCCCATCACCGTTCTTTACCGAGACCTCACATAAGCCACGCTCGTTGGTGTTTTCGTAAGGGTCCAGTGCCGAGTAACGTTCCTGCGAGATGAACTTAAACTTGATGATACAAGGTTCGTCCTTGCTGGCCGAAAGTGTCTTCCCGTCCATTTCATTGACTACACGCACATACCGCTGTACCACAGTCTGACCGCCGGTCGTGTTAAGCGGACCGCTGACTATCTCACCGTTCGCTTCCGCATACAGGTCAGTGCCCTCGATGAAGATATTGTCGATCTTCCGCGCCATTTCATCTTCCATTAGGCTCAAGGAACGCTTGAATGCGGTGATGGACTGGTTGATCTTCGTGATCTTATCCTGCAAGGCCTCCTCCCCGGAGGTGTCGTTCACCCCGTCCACCATTTCACTGAACTTGCTCACCATCTGGTTCAGTTCCGCCCCCTTCAACGAGTCGCCGGCCGTGAACGTCTTTCATAATTCGCTTACTGCCATAATCTACCCTAAATAATTAGCGCTGTCCAGTGCGCTGTAATCCAACGTGAATACCGTTATCACTTCCACCTTGCCGCCTTTTGCCGAGAGTGCGTGCATGATCAGGTTCGTTTCAAGCGTACCCGTGCCCGGTAAGTCGCTTTCGATGCGGCAGATACGGGCGTTGGTAGTGTTACCATGATCATCCGTGGTACGCCTGAGCACAAACTTGATATAACCCATTACCCTATGCGTTTAATTGTTCGATGTCCGCCAAGATCTGTTCAGTTACTGACTTCTGCTCCTTCCAAGTCAGCGCGTCACTGTTGAAAGAGATACCCATCTCACCGTCTTTCTTCCAGTTCATATAACACACGGTCTCTTCGTCACGGACACACATGCCGGACACTTCCTTTTTACCATTCTTTTCCGTGATGGTGTACTTTACGGTCACGTCGCCCACTTTGCTGGTGGCGGATGTACTTACATTCTTCACTTCCATAATTATTCCTTTCCTTCAATTAAGTCACATACCTGGCCATATCCGCCGGCTACTAAAAATTCGGCGCATACGTCCTTTACCAATGTTGCCTCTTCGGTGGAGATTTCCACTTCGGACGGGCTTTCGCTAATTCTCTTGCATACCTTATAGGCACTGTACTTCCTGTCATTTCCGACTTTAGATTCCGAGCCCAGCGCATACAACGCTTCGGACACCTTGTCAGCAATGATTTCATTTGTTTCCTGACCCTTGTAATTTTTAAAGGGAACATTAAAATTCACTTTCATAATTTTTCTCCTATGTTTAATTATCTATTATCTCCTATGATCGCAAAAACCAAACCGGGGCCGGATTCTCTGTTACCTCCTGTATCAAATATGGACGCGCGAAAACTGTTAGCCGTAAAACTATGAAAGCTAACCAACCTGGCATTATCTCCATACACATTTCCAACGACATAATACCTCGTATGACCCAGATTATGAGTAATTAAAATACTGTTGTTTGAATAAGAAATACTCCATTTACCCCAATACCCGTATTTGTAAACAATCGAATATGCGTTATTCACAGTAGTAAAGCACATACCTTTTAAAACACCTGGTATATCGACGCGCCCACTGACAACAGTCAACGCTATATTGTCATAATTACTACCGGACGCACCCACATAAAGCCCAATATTGGTAGTACTGTTATCATTTATAACCCGATCATTTGTAAACCTTGCAACGGCGCTAATTCCTCCAAGTGTAGCCGGCAGGAGATTGCCTCCTATACCGGAGAATGTCTTATTGTTATCATTACGGAAAACAATATAAGCATCGTTATTAAAGCCCTCATTGGTTAATCCGTTACCTTGTATTTTCAATCCGCCAACGGTACCGTCCACGGCTGCCAAATGCTTTGCCGTAATCCAGTCAGAGTTGATCAGGGAGGCCTGTATATACCCGCCATTGATGATCGTGGTTCCCAGCATGGCCTTCTCAACCGCACTCTTATACGCCAAACTTCCTAATGTATTTGACAGGGCATCCACCTTTGATTGCGCTGTGGAAGCGGCACTGTTTATCGCGTCGGTCTTTGCCGTGTCAACATAGCCTGTCGTTGCTTTTCCGTTGATGGTACCTTGCAGGTCAGCGTTGAAGGAGTTGAAGGTAACAGCCCCGGTTATATCCAGGTATTTGGACGCTATCTTTACAGAAGTTCCTTCAAACACCACCTTATCGGCTCTGATTGAGGCGTTGGAAATCAGATTACCGGCCTGATCGGCCGTGATGAAAGTACTGATGTCAGCCTGCTTGACTATCTTTCCGTCAACGACCGCATTGGCGAACAGCGTGGCAAATGTTCCGTTCCCCGTTACCAGACCGGACGTGTTCTTCAACGTGCCGTCAGAGTTGAACCTTCCTGCCACCACAGAGATGCTGTCCCTGTTTTGCTTGATAGCCGTAGCATTTGTCTCACCGGTTGCCTTTGCGGCATCGGCTGTGACACCCGCAGCGTCAGCGGCTTTCTGGGCGACACTTATCAAACGCTTTGCTTCCGTATCGTTCGCTCCGACCGTCAACAGGATACTATCGCCAAGGTTTTTTATGTAAGCGGTTGTAGCATTACTGGCAGGGGTCCAGTGAGAAATTGAAAACGCTGCTCCGACTGCCTTGGCGGTCACGCATCTCAAGGTATCATTTGAATAGTTTACACCGCTACCCGAGTAGGTGGCGTTCACCCATAAATCGCCAATGTCATAAGCTTTCTCGTTCGTTGGTTGGGCTACGAATACCCTACGTTTTCCGTCTGCGGTGTCCTGGGCTTTGGCGGCATCTTCCAACGCCTTGACGGTCTGCTGGTCCGTTATACTGTTCCAGCTATACGCCCCGTTCGCATTCTTTTCGAAACGGTAGGCCAGTCCGGAAGCCCGGTTGTAAAACATATCCTGCTCGTGTAGAGCCTTTAAAGCGTCTGTGGTCCATTCTACCGCCGGGATGTTGCTCAAAGTCGGTGCGTACTCAAAGAACCAGATTGTAAACTCTCTGTCCACCTGATCCTTAACGATGTCAAAGTCAGCCTTAAGGTCGGAAAACATATCATCATAGCTCTTGCCTGTAGCCTCAGAGATAAACTGACCGAGAAACTTGTTAAGGGTTGGCGACAGGATGGTTACCTCTTTATTACGTAGCGTGTACCCGTTGATACCCTTGTACTGCTTGATCGAAGGCGCGTCATCGCCCACAGTGGAGAGGATGATCGCGTTCTGGCGTGTCGTGTCGGTTCGATTACCGATCTGCACGATTTCGTCACCGGCAGACGGTTCCATGCTGCCGATGTCACAGTCGGCTTTACTCAAGTCTATGTAATCATCACCGACAGCCGTTACCAGTCTCCAGTAATAGATATTGGAAACATTATGTGACGTACCTTCCTGAACATTGAATGTTCTGCGACATGCCTGATCGCCTGCCACAAACTCTTGCCGGATGGACTTTTCCCCGTCATTTTGCTTAAAGTAACAGCGGTACACGTCAGCAAGTTCCTCTACTTTCGTACATTCCATGCTTGCCGGGGTAAGAATAATTTCACCGCCTACATGACGAAGCTGTTTGATGATAAGTTCTATGAAATAAGCCACTTTTCGAACAAGTAAATCATCCACTTCAAGGTAACTCCGTCCAGTCTTCTGATCATATTTCAATACGTATCCGTTACCCAGATCTCCACTCACGAAATCGGGAGACACGATACTGAAGACATTCTTCAGTTCGTCAAAGACGGCCGTTACCGCACCACTGTCACTGACACTGATGCCATGACCTTTTTTGCCGATAAGGAGACCTTTGAGGAAGGTGATTATTTCTTTCGCAGTGTCGACCTGATCCTTGCGAAGAAACATGGCCAGTAACCGCAAGGCAGAGAATGTATTACTATCCGTTGCGGGTGTAGAATCATTCCTTCTGATAAGATACACACCGTTGCCAACCCCACCGGTATAAGTCTGCCCAGCAAGCGTTACGCTGTCTATCTTTTCTTCCAGTTCTCCGATGCGGGAATAAGCGGCTGTCTCACCTACGGTATATTCAGGTGAATCAAAAGGATAGTCAAGGTTGAACTCGAAACCTATGATACGTGATTGTCTTCCGTTCTCAAAGTAGGCCTTGTTGATAAGGTTCACCTTCTGTCCCATGCCGTAAAGGTTATGAATACCATCTTCACGATATGCGTCATCGGACATCATCTTGCAGTTGTAGGTATTCGGGTCTATCTTGGACTTGGTAACGCACTTCTCGGCCTTGGTCTTCAATTCCTGCTCTGCGACAGACACTAATCCAAGCTCTGTTATCTTTGTGCTGTCCCATCCCGATAATACATACTTATCCCCGTTGACAGGGGCGAGTACTCCATCGGGCAAGGGTCTACCGTAGTCCTCGTTACGTACAATCTCCCAAAGCTGTTCATCCTTGCCATCGGGGTCAAAGGTGACAGCGAACATCATACCGTTTAATTTTCCCGATTGGAAGGTAATTTTCAGTTCCTCACCAGGAAGAACATAATCCTTTGAGAAAGTGATACCTGTGTCCTTGAAACGGTAGGCGTTCCATTTCTTTTCGGTAGTCGTTCCATCAGCATTCTCGATGGTTTCGGTGTACTCTTTAGTGGTAATGTCCGACATCGTTCCAACTCTCCGTGGATAGACCTCATCGAAGATAACAATCTGTTCGATGGCTTCCTCGGTAGTCATATTAGGGTATGCATCAATGTAGGGAATACCCTCGGGCAGCATTAATCTTTTCTGAACCACACCATTCACCACCACCGTTTCATCAACGGGGCGGTAATTTGAAGGAATGTTCCTTGTAGAACCGAAAGCATAGATTCTCGTTGCGTAAGTCGATTGTGAATCCGAACGGGACATTTCCTCTACATTTACACCGATCTCCCAATTAACAGGATCACCGAACTCACAACGCCCGAAGTGAATGATACTCTCTGTCACCCAACACTCACAATCCCATTTTTTTGCCATTTCAAAGCAAGCGTCAAGAATGTTGATGTTGTCGTAAGACATCAACTGAGCTTTATTTTCAACCGTGCTGTCAATGGAAAAAACAAAATCCTGTCCTTTGTATGTGTAACCAAGAGCTTTCAAGTTTCTAAGGACTATACCGGCTTGAACGTCAAGTGTGGCGGTCAGATTCCAGGACGCTTCCTGTCCGGCTGTCTCTGGGGTGTATTTGAAAATTTTGTTTTTCCATTTCCAGTAATAAGCGTCCAAACGAAGTTCGTAATCATAACTTGCCGTTATTGCATTGTAAGCGGGTTTCTGTATGTCACATATCTCGAACACTCCCAAATGTCCATCATCTATGTAATCACCAAGCTTGAAAAAAATCGGTTCATCCAAATTGAACTTCACAGTAACATAGTCTTCCTTCATTAAAAGGAATTTTCGTTTCGAGCCTTCATTTACAATAGTAGAAAAGCGAATACTGCCAGATATGTCTTTGATGTCTACTCTTTCCATAACACATCAAAGGTCGGAGATAAAAAAAAGAAGCCCTAAAAATTCGGGCTTCCTGTTGTGACATCAGAAATAAGGTCACAAATTAAGTTCTATTTGCTGGATTAGGCTCCGAAAATTTACTTGAAATCTTACCAAATGTCCGGTCTATACTTTGCGCATAGGAAACACTTTTACCAAGATAGATTAGATGGTAGACCTCGTTACTATTAGCTGGAATCTTAATATCAATTACACCTCTGTACAATTCCTCGAAGAAAGCTTTTTTCTTTGATTGATAATCAGATTGGGAACTGCCCTCAATAGTAAATGAAAGCGTTATTTCCCGTTCATCCACTTTGGGGTTATTTATTATCACTCTCTTCCCATGTTCCAAACGGGATTTATTCTCGATGAACTCTTTCATAGGAGCAGGCGTTCCGATTACATCAAGAAAACTTTCTCCCATTCTCACACCCCATGTGGCGTATGCGTCTTTATTGTTTATAAGTAAATCTGGCATAAACTGTATTTTTATTGTTATATTTGCACATAATTCAAATTTATATAATATGGAGGAAAAGCATATCTTAAAACTTAATTTTGGAGGAGAAGTAATTGAACATGATTTCAGTTATATGAAGATTCTCGAATTTACTAAACCCAATGTTGTGTTCCATAGGAATAATAAGTCGTATTCATTGGATAAAACAGAAATATTTTTCGAGGATAATGATACAACAATCATAACAAAACTTTCCTTCAAAGAAATCTAAGCAAGGCAGGAAAATTCCTGCCTTCTTCTTTTAGGGAGCTAAGCCTACGATATTCTTTTTAACTTCTGCTATATCTTTCTGCATTTGTTGAATAGGCTTCACTATAGCTCCAGTATTCTCCGAAATTTGCATCAGTTCAAGATAAGAATTAGCAATTAAATTCCTCGTATCATCCGCAATATTCCTTACCTCTGTATTCACAGAAAGAATTGTATCAGCCTTTGCCGTCAGCAGATTGAGCGCTTGGGATTGGACTACGCTCTGATTCTTGATCTCTTCCCCAGTTATCTGTAAAGCAGTAAAACGTCCGTTTAGTTCTTCTCCAGTATCTTGAGACATGGCCTCAAATCCTCTTTTTGTAGAATCCTGAGAGGAAGATTCGGATGTCCAGCCAAGCAACTCTTTCAATTTATCCCGCTCTTTAACCGCGTCGGTAACAATGTCGTTCCATTGCTCCTGCAACTTTTTATAATCTTCCTCAGAAATACCTGTTTTATTATCGTTAGCAGCAGCAAAAGCATCATACCATTTTTGTAGTTCGGCTTTATACTTATTACCAAGCATAGTGGTAAGCATAGCCTTCTGCATATACCTCTCAAAATTATTAGCAAAGTCTTTTGCCGAACTATCCATATCCATCAAGGTATCGACAAAGTTATCAAATACGCTATCAAATGAAACTTGGGTAAGCTGTTCTTTTACTTGGTTCTGTATATCCTCTAATTTCTCAGAGCCATTGACAATATCCTGTATGTATTTTACAAAGTCACCGTTTACAGTATTAAGGACAGATACCAGTTTAGGATCGGCAAGTACTTCTTTTAGTTGTTCTGCAGAAAGATTAAGCAATGACTCTGCATTCGTGACAGATTCACCGACAGCACCGGATATCCTGACCCAATCCTTTTTACTAAGTCTTTTTTCTATTCGTTTGCCTAAAGAACTTGACCCGATACTTGAGCCACTTTGCCTTAATTCATTCAGAAGTTCATAATATCTCTGGGTCTGCTGCTTTATCAGGGTTTCTGCCTCTTTCCCTACTTTATAGGCTTCATCCCCATAGGACATTTTAATATACTCTTTCTTCTTGTCTATTAAAGTGTCCCACACGGAATTGAGTGCTTCATATTGAGACTTCATCTCATTGTATCGGGAATAATCAGCGCCAAACAAACCATCCAAGGCCTTTACAACAGATGAAATACCAGAAACAGCACTCATGACACCACCTACAATATCACCGGACATTATCTGACCAACTCCCATGGCTGTTTGACCAACTCCACCTAATGCATCAGAAATACCGGCTATTTTATTACCAAGATCGTCGTTGCCAAATATTGTACCAAGATCCTGACCAAACTGAGATATAGCGGGAGTAAATTGAACAACAGCATTTCCGATTCCTGCAATTCCCCGAGCAATATTTTCCTTACCTCCTTTCGCTATTTCCCCTGCCGCTTCCTTTACTTGCTTTTTGAAAAGCGCAAAAGGGCTCTTTGCCCCCAGTTCCTCTTTTAAACGACTAATGGCATTTCTTAGTGCCTCTGTTTGCTCGGTTGAAAGTTCCAGATTTTGAAGAGTATTGTCAGTTATACCAAGACCTAAAATATCCTTCTTTGAAACTGTCTTTCCACCGATTTGAGCATTTCCCTGTTCATCCTTAATGGCAGCGAGGTATTGCATCAATAATTCGGCTTTTTCAATGATGGTCTGAATCTCGTTCACACTCTTTTGGGAAGCATCAACAAAGAGCTGCCCCATTAAGGTTGTACTATTCTTTACGGAGTTGTCAAAATCATCAAGTGCATTAGCTTTCTCTTTCATCAAGATAGCTGCATCGCCTGCCGTTTCGGCCTCCTTTATGGCCTTATCATATTTCTCAATAATGGCCAGCCTTTTCTGTTGATAGTTGCCAAACTTGATAAGATATTCATTCCAAGACGCCTCTTGTTCGCGTATTTTATCATCAAGTTGCTTTTTGGACGTATTTTCTATAATGGTATCCCAGATAGAGCTAATCTTCCCTGTATCCACCTTAGAAGAATCAAAAGTCTTTTTCTGATATTTGTTATTCTCTTTAACCTTCAACTCTTCCTGAGCATCAAAAATCTCTTTCTCAGCTTGAATTACAGCCTGGATCATATCTTCTTTTTGTCTTTCCAGTGATTGGATCTCTTTCCGGTTATCCAATTCCCTCTGCATACGCTTCTTCTCAGCTCCTTCAGTCATGGCATCGATCTCAGACTGTGAGATTTCCATTTCCATATCTTCAGCCTGCCTTTTACGCTGGATTGCCTGTTTGCGTTCTATTTCAGAGATCTTATCATTCTGGGTACGAATGCCTTCTTGCTGTTTGCGAAGTTTTTCGGTTTCTTTCTTTACTTGGTTTTCTTGCTTGGTTAACGAACTACCGGTAATACCACCTAAATCTTTGTATTTTTTTTCAGCAGTTTCCTTACGTTTTTTAGCCTCCTCGTATTGTTTTGAAGTAAACTTGGATTTGTCCTTTTCTATTTCAGAAAGTTTCTTTTTAGCGTCTTCCCAGTCTTTCTTCGCTTTTTCGTAGTCCTGTTTGTAAGTGGTTTTATTCTTCTCTGAATCAATTCGGGTTTGCTTGGCAGACTTTACTGTGTCTATAAGTGTTTTTATGTCTTTCACATTATAGATTGCTTCATCGGACAAAGTGCCCTGTACATCAATAGGTAAACGGAATTTCACAGTACCGTTTTCACCCTTTCCTTTGATACGCTTTTCTAACTCAGAGATGTAGCGGTCAAACTCACTAATATCAACATCTTTAAGATTGGAAATGAACTGTTCAGAGATACCTTTCCCTTTTTCTTGCAGCATGACATCACGATCAGCACGAAGTTCTTTCAGTTTCTTCACATATCCATCAACACCTTGTTGTCCAGATAATGTTTTTAATAGATTCTCATAATACTTGATTTCAGATTCAAGATCAGAAAGTTCCTTTTCTTTTTTCTCACCAACACGTTTAGCATCTTCATCTGCTATTTGACGTTTCAATTTAAGAATATCTGCAAGTTTTATTGTTTCAATGTCATATTGCGCAAATATTTTAGGGTATGCCTTACGTAGTTCAGCCAAACTCTGCCCCCTCTGCAAATCAGACCAAGCAATGTCACGAGTACTTTGTACAAGAGAGTCTATTTTCTGTTTATGTTCTTG
>ERZ1023687.116-NODE-116-length-25838-cov-7.976962_pt1 | contig 25838 bp, 26 predicted proteins | sample MGYA00380346_ERZ1023687 | MGnify/ENA primary metagenome ERZ1023687 (study PRJEB33179, sample SAMN07449028) | human gut metagenome | biome: Human-gut; feature: Human associated habitat; material: Faeces | host: Homo sapiens | place: India:Kasaragod | collected...
AACAAACTACTGTTAGAGCTCAAAAATCAAAATCAAACAGTTGCTCAGGACTGGGATTACGAGGGACGAGTCTGGTCGCCAGTTGAACTATCGCACTGCTTCGATGAAGTTCAAACCCGCAAAGAGGAAGTAAAATCACTCTCTGTTCTTCAGATGATAGACTCTCTGATCGAGAAGTTCACCCATAAGGAACGTTATAAGAATGGGCGAATCATCACGAGTGTCAATAATGCCCGTTCTTATAAAGAGATTAAAAACTCACTATCTCGATTCACACAAGAAGTGTACAATCGTTCATTCTCCTCTTACTATTTCAAAGAGATTAATGAACGTTTCCTGCTTGACTATACGCTTTATATCCAGAAAGTCGGCATAGAAAACGGCAACAAAGGCGGCTTGACTCAGAAACTCCGCCGCCTGCGTGCTACCTGCCGTTATGCCGAAAAGCAAGGTATCTATGGTGTAGATATGAAAGTATTCGAGTGTTTGGGTGATAGTATTAAATGGGGACAGACGACTTCCAAAGCGACCTCCTATGTAGCTCTTGCTAAACTGGAGAATATCGACCGTAGTTTGTTTTCGAAGAAAGAGCAGCTACACCTCGATCTCTTTCTATTCAGTTACTATACCGGAGGCATGGCCAATGTGGATGTATGTTATTTGACTTGGGACTCTATAAAAGAAGATAAGATCATCTATGAGCGCATGAAGTTTCCTAAACAAGCCAAGCCACTTTTGATTGAAAAGGCCAAGAAGATCATCGAGAAGTATCGTAGTACTGGTTTCGAGAATTATATCTTTCCTGTCTTTACTCATAAGCACAAGACCGATATGCAACGTACAAAGCGAATCAGTAATTTTACGGTCAAAATGACTATAACACTTGCTAAGGCTTGCCGCTTGCTAAAAATAAAGGATAAGCTGACATGGTACTCTGCCCGTGCCAGTTTCATTACCCGAATGGTAGATCAGGGTTACTCGCCATACGTTGTGGCCGAAATGGCAGGCAATAGTCCGATGGTGATTTACAAACACTATTATAAAAATACCAAGGCCGATGAAATGCTTAAAGAAATGAATTCAATTTTCGGTGAATAATGCTCCGTTTTATATTCTTTGCCTTGATATTTTGTAAAAACAGAGCCGTTTGAGGGTTGATTTTTTATCAATTATATCGATCGAAGTCCAAAACAAAAAACTGTTTTTCCAATCTCAATAAACTTTTTCTGTCGAGACTCCCTATTCATTTATATACCGGCATAAAGTCGGTGGAATACTAATCACTAAAAACATCTGTTATGAGTAAGAATGTATCGCAAGCCTTTGAGAAGCTACTGCTACACCTGTCACAAATTAAAAGAGAAAGAAACAGTCAGATAATTACTGGTTCCCAAAATGAACGGAAGTTTCGATATGTCCGGGATTGTTTTTGCAATTTTACCCAGACAGTAATGAAACGAGATTTCAGTACATTGACCTTTGATGATATTGACACGCAATTCCTTCAAAAGTATGTCAATCATTTGAATGGGCGCAATGTGGAGAATAAACTGCAAAAACTTCGTCGAGTATTCCGAGAGGCTAATGCCGATACCTCAGTTTTTGATGGCGTGAAGATTCCGGTCAAGTTGGAAGGTGTGCCATTGTCAGTGGATCATATCGCGATTGGACGGATAGAATTTATGAGCCGGAGCAAACTCACAGATAAAGAAGAATTATATATCGACTTATTCCTGTTTGGCTATTATACCGGAGGCACGACAATTAATGAGATGGCATCACTTAAAACTTCCTCCATCCAGAAAGGGTACTTGTATTGCAAGCGGAATGCATCTGAAAACATTGCCGTCATCCCTTTGTGCTCAGAAGTATTACATATCATCGACAAATATCAGTCGATGTGCTTTGACGATTACCTGCTCCCAATCTTTACCCATAAACACAACTCTCCCGAACAACAACTCGGAAGAATCAAGCGTATCTCGGAGTTGACAAACCAGACATTGAGAAAAGCTTCAAAGATGCTTAAACTTGAAAATGTGATTACGATGGGAATGGCGAAATTCATATTTATTGAACACCTGCTTTCAAATGAAGTGCCTTATGAAAAGGTCGCTCTGTATTTGGGTTGCTCAATCGAAACCGTACTCCGACACTCCGAAAAAATGCGTCAAAATTATGGTGAATAATATACATAAGATACGGACTGATTTTACTTACATAATAAAAGTGAGTAATTCGAGTAAAAACAACTCCCTTTCCTGTATATCTAAAAATGAGGGAAATGAAAAGAAATAGGGTGTCTCCGGGACTGACCCACCCCTTTTTCTTACATACACCTAATAACTACCAAGTTATTATAATACAGGCATTTGTATATTGAAACCATACAAGTTTCGCCATTTTTGTAATTTTCTTCTTTTCTAATCGATTTCAATGACTTTTTTGAAGCGAAAAAACTTCAAAGATCATTGTTATGTTTACGGTAAATATCAAAGGGAGAAGAGACCCTAAAAACATCCATTTTGTCAAACTCGAAATGGTGTTCTATAAGCGAGGTTATGCTCGCGTTACAAAAGTTATCAATATCACAGGGCCCTACTCGGAGTGGAGTCAAAAGTCACAGCTTTTCGTCGGAAAAGAATCTTTCGAAAAGAATAAGTTTCTTCAACAGCAAAAGCTCAAATACCTCAAAATTGGTGAGCGATGGGATGCCCAAGGTAAAGACTGGATTCCTGTGGAGTTATCTCATTACTACGATACTGACCCAAACTATCGAAACAAATACATCCCAATCTCAGATGTTATCGAAGAACTGGCAATAAAGTTCGACAATCAAGAGCGATATAAAAATGGTCGTGTACTCAAAAGCCTGTCTACATCACGAAAGTATCGCTACTTAAACACCTCGCTGCAACAGTTTACTCGAAGTAAGTATCATCGGGATTTTACAAAGTATCGGTTTCGAGACCTAACAGAGAAATTCCTTCAAGACTTTGTTGTCTGGGTTCAAATCAAAGCTGCTAAAAATGGAAATACTGGTGATGTCAGTGGTAAACTTAGAAAGTTGAAGGCAGTCTGCCTTCATGCTAAAGAGCAAGGAGTGTACAATGTGAATCTTAACGCCTTCGGTTCATTTAAGGAAAAACTGAAACATCGTATTACTACACCTAAAGGAGTATCTTCAGAAGTGATGCAACAGATAGAATCTTTCGACCGAATGTTACTAACCAAGAAAGAGCAACTCTACCTTGATCTATTTTTGTTTAGTTACTATGCAGGAGGGATGTCTGCTATTGATGTTTGTTTACTTACCCGAGATCAAATCAAAGGCGATCAGATTATCTATGAGCGTACAAAGTACGATAAACAGGCGCGAGTCATCATTATCGATAAAGCGGCAAAGATTATCGAACGTTATCGAACCGAGGCATATATGAATTATGTATTCCCAACTATCAAGCGATGCAATCCGACTCAATCAAAACTCTACGGACGAGTAAAGCGGATAAATGCAAAAGTCAATGAGACATTACGCAAAATCTGCGACCATTGCGGCATCAAATCACGAGTAACATGGGGCATAGCTCGCAGCAGCTATATCTCCAAGATGATTGATGAAGGTTTTCATCCGCTCCAAGTCGCTGAACTTGCAGGAAACTCTCCGCAAACTATTTATCGGCATTACTACACTATCTCTGATAAAGAAAAAATGAAAACAAAGATGAATGATATTTTTTAATTCGTAACCATTTTGCTTTGAGGGTATTGAGTTTTATACTAACTTTACTAAATAATAATGTAAAATTATGTTTGAAGCATTTCTTATAAGTATCGCAGCAAATTTAGCTACAGCAGCAGGGGCCAAGGCTTTAAGTCTTGTTATAGATGATTCTATATATCGTAAAATAGAAACTGCCTTATCAAAAGCTGTGAAAAAATGGTGTGTAAATAGTCACATAGCAGATAAAGAAAGTATTTGGACCCGAAAGAGACTTGAGGAACTTGCTGATTTAATGGCAAATCCGGCAAAAGAAGATGAAATAGATAAAGGAACTATAGAGTTATTACGTCTGTTTAAAATAGAGTTACAGAAGGATGATACAACTTGGCATTATTTAGAAGGAGAATTTTATAAGAACCTTATGTCTTCTATACTGGATGTACAAAAAAGTATCGAAATAATACAAGAAGAAATTAATAGTAAGAAAATTAACCCTATTAGTTTAAAAGAGAAGTTAATTGACCAGACTAACTATCAAATATCTAAAAACATCATATCCGGGAAATATATTCCTGATACTTTTTTGGAGGTTAGCGAATTAAAAGAGCATATACGTTGCTTTACAGAACCATTCTTGTTTTACAAAAGAGTTTATGAAAAGATATGTCTTTTTAATTTTGACTTTTTGAATCGAAGATTGCAGAAAGAGAAAAAAGAAACATTTGCATTTAATGTGGAGCATTACAAAGTTGAGAGTACTGATAATTTCGAATCGCTCTATAGTCTTTCAAATACTCTTTTGGGTTATCTTAATTCTAAACACGATGAGTTATATAATGGAGGTAATCACAAGTGGGCTTTTTCTTCGAAATTAAGACGTAGAAAAGACGATGTCGAGTTTATTAATAAACGACTCTGTATTTTAACTGCAAACGCAGGACAAGGCAAAACAAATTTCATCTGCGATTTTGCAGCCAATGTGCTTGTTAAAAGAAATATACCATCTCTGTATGTAAACGGATACGAAGTAGATGCCTCTAATATAGAGAATTCAATTTCTCATGCTGTTTATCCTACAAATGCATATACATTTGGCGAAATACTCGAAGCGATAAAAGAATACTGTACATATACAAAAAAACCTTTTGTAATTATTGTTGACGGGCTTAATGAAAATAGTACCCCTCAACTTTTATGTAGTAATCTGTGCCGACTTATCAAAGAATTATTAAACCATAAATTCATAAAAATTATTCTAACATGTAGAACGGAATATTACAAAGAACAATTCTCATCCATAGGTCAGACTTATGTAAGTGAAACAATCATTGTTGACCACATCCATGCACATCTAAACGAAAGCCAAAAGGATAGACTAATTGATAATTATCTCAACTACTTTAAAATAAGCGTCTCGTTAGCTGATGATATTCGAGATGAATTAACAGAGAATCTATTGCTATTAAGAATATTCGCAGAATCGTATCAAAATCAGACACTATCATATATCAGCGACCTACATAAAGACGAGTTGTTTAAGGTGTATTACCGAACAATGTGTGACAATATATCGAAGAAAATATCAACTGACGGTTATCCATCTCTGAACACCCATGTTATTCACAATTTTATTGGACGTATAATTGCGTATATGGTAGATCAACAGTGTTTTACTAATATCCCAATATGTAATATTTTAAACACCGCAGAATCAAGTCAAATAGCTTTGTACAATAAATTCCTTGATGAAAATATAATATTACGTAGAGATTTAATAACTTCTTCTGGAATATTTGGAACAACAGAAGTGATTAATTTCACATATGATGAGTTTCGAGATTATTTAGTCTCATGCTTTTTAGTTGATGGCATTTATCCAAAGTCAGAAGCTGAGTTCAAGACATTTGTTATAGCTAATACTCGCAATAATCAGAGGTTAGCGGAGGGCATTAGATCATTCTTATTTCTCATAGCAAAGAAACATACCGATAAAAGGATTATTGAATTTCTTAAAACGCTCGATTGGTATAAAAATGTTTTTCTGAATCATATTTGGGAAATCGATGACAAATTTATCGATGATACCGACATAAAACTAATAGAAGAATTATTACCTAAGCATAATAAACGGATTATTCCCAGACTTATGTTTAGGGGTCGTTGGGATACAAGAAGATTTACAAAAATAAATATTAATATATTATTAAAATTCCTCTCATCTTTAGATGACATTCATTTACGCAAAATGTTGTATTTAGTCTGGGTTCCTGAGTATGATTACTACAATAGAGATAGTAAACAGTTTGATCGTCTATTAGATATTCATGAAGAACTTTTATCCGATCATGAATTATTTAAAAATATAGAAGTTCACAATATTTTTGAGGTTTTTCTCTATTTAACTCCTTTTTCTTACAGAGCAGAAGACATATACGCATCCTATTTAGATAAATTTGGTCATAAAGACTTATTATTGCGTGTAAAGCAAGAATGCAATAGTAAGCATTTAAAAAACACTATAGATAATATATTGGGACAACAATGAAATACTCATACGACTCTTATCAATCACTTATACTAGTAAATAGAAATATTTCGAAGGATTACTTCTTGAACCGTGCAGGAACAGTCGACGGTTATGCTAAAGATATGTTTTCTCGTATTTACGATTGCATATTCTCAGAGGCTGAGCCTGTAGAGGATATTTACCAGTATTATTATAAGGATGAATACGATGATATAAAAACATTTCTATATCATAAATACTGTATTGATAATGAAAATTTACAGCAAATATTAGACTTAAAATCTTCTAATGACGATTATATTTTATATGATTTTGATGAATTAAATTATGGGGATTCCAGCTCTATTGTTTTTGCTTTCTCCGAAGATATGTATACTAGAATTACTAACATCTTACTAATGAAAGAATAACATGAAAATAAAAACAGATTTTGTAACAAATAGTTCTTCAACTTGCTTTGTCATAATTAGTAACGATGAATTTACATTACCAAAATTCATCAAGGCAGCAGGTATTAAGGAAACATCTGTATTTACAGATGTTTTTCAAATGTTATTTGAGACATTTAAAGATAAGATGACTCCTGCACGTGAGTATTTTGAACGATATAAAGATGGAGGAGAAACATTTGAAGAATTTATCACTAAAGCTTTTTCCAAAAATACAGTAGAGCGTATTATTGAAGCCGAGAAGTTTGATAAGCTCGTTTTCTTTGGAGACCTAGCGAGTGACAATACTGAATTAGAAGGATATTTTTGTACAGACTCATTTATTATTGAGTCTAATGATTTGTATATTGATGCAACAGAATATGGATGGTAATAGTAATATCTTGATCAAAGAACACCGAACTCAAAACTATAAAACTATTTTCAATCAAAAGACTGGATTTTTTATCAGAATTGAAGAAAAGGGCTGTGATGAACCTTTTTGGTCAGAACATGGACCTGAGTTATTGGATATCTCTATTACAAATTATTGTGAGAGAGGATGTGAGTTTTGTTACAGGGATTCATCAATTACAGGCAAACATATCTCAATGCAGGATTTAGAAAAGCTTGTTATTGAAGCCGAAAAAATAGGGGTTCTACAAATTGCTCTCGGTGGAGGAAATCCCAATCAACATCCCCAATTTACTGAAATATTAAAATTGATTAGAAAACATAATATCATACCTTCATATACAACAAATGGTGATTTTCTGACAGTTCCTATTTTAGAAGCTACGGCAAAATATTGTGGAGCTATCGCAGTTAGTGCTTATCCTCCATATGATTACTCTTTTGAAGAAAAATTGAAATATATATCTGAGTATAAAATAAAAACAAATTTACATTTTATAATTAAAGAGGACACTATTGATGTCGCCAATGAATGGTTAAGGAATCCTCCATCATTTTTGAAATATATTAATGCGATTATTTTTTTAAACTACAAACCGATCAACTCTACTCTGAATTTACACATTACAGATATAAACAAAATATCACAGTTTTTTCAAAATGTACAAAACTGCAGAACCTTAAAAATCGGATTTGATAGTTGTAGTGTTTCTGGAATAGTTGAATATATGAATGTAAATAAAATATTTATGGAATCTTGCGAAGCAGCCCGTTTTTCTGCATTCATTTCAGAGGATATGAAAATGTATCCTTGCTCATTTATGATTAATACTGATCAATATGGAGATTTAAAAAAAGAAACCATAGAACATATATGGAAAAATAATCATAATTTCACAAACCACAGAAAGAAAATTAAAAATCATACATGCTCATTCTGCCAACATAGTGAATTATGCAATGGAGGATGTGTTTTTTTACCAGAAATCAATTTGTGTTCTGAATGTGTAGGCTTAAAATGAGTTCGTATAGAATATCTGATTCTTTGTAATTACCAAACTCAAAAAATAGTCCTGTAATGGTGCTGAAATACAAAACGGACTGTATATCTTTGCAAGCGAAATAAAACCATTATAAATCAAGTTCGTGTAGGGTTACACGGTAGATTCAGTGTTTTATCCTCAAATAGCTATTGATATACAGCCTGTTATCAAAGTGTCAAGGTGCTCTTTTAGGACACCCTTCTCTGTATCTTTTAACTAAGGCACTACTATTTTTTCACTAATACCATTACTAATGTTCCGTCTGCGTTATACAAACCAATTCCACCACCAGACAATACATCAAATGATTTCACCTCATTGATAGCCTTCATCACTTTACTTTCTACCTCCATATCCGGACAAGCCATCATAGTAGAAATAACATTTGGGAAAGAAATAGAACGAGGATTTTCTTTATCAGTTTCAAATCCTCCATTAATCAGATTACATCCGGCATTTCCATGAATAGATTTCTTTTTAATGTCAAAACTGATAAAAGGCTGCTTCTCCATACCGGAAGGGATAGCCTCACCATTCACTTCCTCTATTTTCCATTCACCGTTCAGTGCAGACAACTTCACCGTAGATACTTTCTTCTGAAGGACAACCACCGGGCGACTGGAAGCATTACAAAGAGCCATGTTCTGTTTACCCAGTTTTTTATAACTCTTTACCTGTCCCAATGCATTCAGTACATTTTGTTCCGTTATCATATCAGGACAAGCCATACGAGTACTTCCCAAACGACTCATATCAATAGTACCGGGTTTTGAATTTAGATCTATCGAACCCATCATACGATTACAGCCGCTGTTACCATATACTTTTCCAGTTGCTGTATCAAAACCGATAAACGGCAATTCCTGATTCTCTGCCGGAACAATAGCTGAACCGTTCACTTCAATAATGTTCCATTCACCATTTAAAGATGATAAAGAAGCGGTCTCTTTGGTTGAACCACAAGATGACATTGCGAATGCTGCACCTGCCATGCAAATTGAAAACAATACTTTTTTCATTGTTATACTATTTAAGTTAAATATTGGCGCAAATATAGATAAAAAATAATATAAAGTTGATACATTTGTCGAATTAAGATAAACAGAACAGACATACGAATAGTTCAACAAACAATATACAATCATGAAAAGACGTATCAGAACCTTATTACTCCTCCTCTTGACAGTCGCTTCCGCGGCAATTGCACAGAAAGATTATTCCGTACCCCTCTCTTCCCCCTTGGCTCCATCGGTTGATGAAGAAACGAATTTCATAACAACGTATTTTCCGATGAAACAATTATGTAAGTGGACACCTGGAATAAAATTTATGTTTATTCCGGATAGCGGTGACGAATTCATCCCCATATTTTATTGTTACGAAAACGGGAAAGAAGTAGTTAACGACTTACTCAAAAATAAAACTGTAGAATATGTAGGATCAGAAGAAACAGAGCATGAAACATATATCGGTAAAATATATACTTCACGTTTCATTTTTGAATGTGAAGGTAAAAAATACTATTACGAAATGAAAGATACCAAACTAAACGATCTGTGTGATAAAGATCCTCGTGCCGGTATCAACGGGCTCGTCTACCTGCAAGATATAAATACTGCCAAAGAATTATTGATTGGAAAAACACTTTATACCCGGACTACCATAGTAAAAGTAAATGATGTCAGCAGTTACTCCGGATACAGAGAGGTCAGCATTCCCAAAGGCGAACCCGTGAAAGTTATGGCAATAAGTATTGGTAGCAAAGCTTTTCCTGTGAGAATTGTTTTTACTGACAGTGAAGGGAACACCTATTATATTGACGTAGCCATGTCCAGAACAAATTCCTGTATGGAACCTGAAGATTTTCAAGCAGAAAAAAGGATGAGCTACTTCCCCAATGCATTTTCTTTTACCAATCCGGACATTAAAGCCAAAGAGTCCATTCAATCTAAATATATCGGACAAGCCGTTTATCCCTTAAAAACAATACGAACAAAACAAGCAGATTTACTGCGTTATACTCCCCTACAAATCAAAGACGTGCAACCTGAAAAAACAGGAACGTCAGCTACACTCCTACTGGCAGATGTTTTGGGAACAACATACCGAATAAAAGTAGATTTGAGATATGACCCTATCCTTAGAAATGAAGATTTCATCGAAAATCTTTTTGAATTTGCCAACATACGAAAAAAATATCCGAACATTAGCGAAGCCAACTGGTTAATGCTTGCTAAAGGAGAGGTAAAACCGGGTATGACAACCGAAGAGTGTAAGTTGGCAATCGGCGAACCTATCGAAATCAGAGCCCGGACCGACTCTCGTTTTGAGACATGGTTATACAGAGGAAAAATACTGGAGTTTGAAAATGGTATCTTGCTTCGCGCCAAATAAAGAAACTTAAATCGGCGAATATTCTGAAATAATGCCGTATATTTGTTCCATCAACAATTCTTAAATTCTTAATTTAAAATTCTTAATTAAAGAAATGGGTAGAGTTCTTATTATCGGTGCAGGCGGTGTAGGTACCGTTGTAGCACACAAAGTGGCACAAAATGCCGATGTATTTACTGATATCATGATCGCCAGCCGCACAAAGTCAAAATGTGACGACATTGTGAAAGCCATCGGCAACCCCAGCATAAAAACAGCCCAAGTGGATGCTGATAATGTAGACGAACTGGTAGCACTATTCAACGACTTCAAACCGGAAATGGTTATTAACGTTGCTTTGCCTTATCAAGATCTGACTATCATGGAAGCCTGCCTGAAAGCAGGTGTAAACTACCTGGATACCGCTAATTATGAGCCTAAAGACGAAGCTCACTTTGAATATAGCTGGCAATGGGCTTATCACGAACGTTTCAAAGAGGCAGGTCTGACTGCTATCTTAGGTTGTGGATTCGACCCAGGGGTGAGTGGTATTTATACGGCATATGCTGCCAAACATTATTTCGATGAAATTCAATACCTGGATATAGTAGATTGTAATGCCGGAAATCATCACAAGGCTTTTGCTACAAACTTCAATCCGGAAATCAATATCCGTGAAATCACCCAAAACGGACGTTATTATGAAAACGGACAGTGGGTAACCACCGGACCCTTGGAAATTCATAAAGACTTGACTTATCCGAATATAGGTCCTCGTGACTCATACTTGTTATACCACGAAGAGTTAGAATCACTTGTAAAACACTTTCCAACTATCAAACGAGCACGTTTCTGGATGACATTCGGTCAGGAATATCTGACTCACCTACGTGTGATTCAGAACATCGGTATGGCCCGCATCGACGAAATCGATTACAACGGGCAAAAAATTGTTCCTTTGCAATTCTTGAAGGCCGTGCTACCTAATCCTCAAGATCTGGGTGAAAATTACGAAGGGGAAACCTCTATCGGTTGCCGCATCCGTGGCTTAAAAGATGGCAAAGAACGTACCTACTATGTATACAATAACTGTAGTCACGAAGCAGCATACAAAGAAACGGGTATGCAGGGAGTAAGCTATACCACAGGTGTCCCGGCCATGATTGGTGCCATGATGTTCTTCAAAGGCGAATGGAAGCGACCGGGTGTGAATAATGTGGAAGAGTTTAATCCGGATCCGTTCATGGAACAATTGAACAAACAAGGTCTGCCTTGGCACGAAGAATTCGACGGAAACCTGGAATTGTAATTAACATAATAATATGTCAATTGGCTATATGCCACCTTGTGGTAAGCTGATTGACATAATTTATACATTGGGAAAATCATCAAAGATGAATATAGGAGATAAAGCCCCTGAATTGCTGGGTATCAATGAAAAGGGAGAAGAGGTACGCCTCAGCAACTATAAAGGAAGAAAAATCGTCCTTTATTTCTACCCCAAAGATAGCACTTCCGGCTGTACGGCTCAGGCTTGCAGCCTTCGTGATAATTACGCGGAGTTGCGTAAGGCCGGATACGAAGTGATCGGTGTTAGTGTAGACAATGAAAAGTCACATCAAAAATTTATTGAAAAGAATAATCTGCCATTTACCTTGATTGCCGATACTGATAAAAAATTAGTAGAGCAATTTGGAGTATGGGGAGAGAAAAAGCTATATGGCCGTGCCTATATGGGTACTTTACGCACTACTTTCCTGATCAATGAAGAAGGAGTCGTTGAACGAATCATCGGTCCGAAAGAGGTAAAGACCAAAGAACACGCTTCACAAATTTTATAAATCGATCATTATGGCAAAGAAAGAAGACGAGTTAAATTTTGAAACAGATAATAATAAAATGGCATCAAGCGAAAAATTAAAAGCCTTACAGGCTGCCATGGACAAGATAGAGAAAAGCTTCGGTAAAGGTTCTATCATGAAAATGGGTGAAGAAGTGGTAGAACAAGTAGAAGTAATTCCTACAGGTTCGATTGCACTGAATGCAGCATTAGGCGTAGGCGGTTATCCCCGCGGAAGAATAATTGAAATTTATGGTCCGGAATCATCCGGTAAAACCACACTGGCGATCCACGCCATTGCAGAAGCACAAAAAGCCGGTGGAATTGCCGCTTTCATTGATGCTGAACATGCCTTTGACCGTTTTTATGCGGCCAAGCTGGGAGTGGATGTAGATAATCTGTTTATCTCTCAACCGGATAACGGAGAACAGGCACTGGAAATTGCAGAGCAATTGATCCGCTCTTCAGCCATCGACATCATCGTAGTGGACTCCGTAGCCGCCTTGACTCCGAAAGCAGAAATAGAAGGAGACATGGGCGACAATAAAGTAGGTTTGCAGGCTCGATTAATGTCTCAGGCATTACGCAAGTTAACATCAGCAGTGAGTAAAACCCGTACGACTTGTGTTTTCATCAACCAATTACGTGAGAAAATCGGTGTAATGTTCGGTAATCCCGAAACAACAACAGGTGGCAATGCATTGAAGTTCTATGCTTCGGTACGTTTGGATATCCGCGGTTCACAACAAATAAAAGACGGTGAAGAAGTGATTGGTAAACAAACAAAGGTCAAGGTTGTGAAGAACAAAGTAGCCCCTCCTTTCCGTAAAGCAGAATTCGATATCATGTTTGGCGAAGGTATATCACATTCTGGAGAGATTATTGATCTGGGAGCCGATTTAGGAATCATCAAGAAAAGTGGTTCATGGTATAGCTATAACGACACGAAGCTGGGACAAGGTCGCGATGCAGCTAAACAGTGTATTGCCGATAATCCTGAACTTGCTGAAGAACTGGAAGGATTAATCTTCGAAAAATTGAGAGAACACAAATAACTCTAATCAATAGATAACGATTGGCTGTATTTCATTGAATGACAGCCAATCGTTTATCATATATCAATTCAGAGAATTCCGTTTTTCCAATGCCAACGGATAGTACTTATCCAGCAACATCGCCCACTCCGCTATAAGTTCAATTGGCATTCTCTGACCATTTTCATCACCAGACTCTGCAAATGTCCTTATCCGATCATCCAATGTAACCAAGCGCCGTATCTCTGGTTCCCTCTCACCTAATACCTCTACAATAATATCCAATTTCGTAATTTCACTTTCACTCATAGTATTTCATTTTAATTAAGTCATTAAAAGTACATCCTTTTCATCAAATATCTTCATATTACTTGCTCTTTTTTCTCTTTCTTTGTAACATAATTCGTCCCGTTACGTCTTACAAATATAAACATTGACAAAAACGAATCCATGGATGCTGAGAGTTTTAAAAAAGAGTTTCTGCCTTATCACCGCAAACTATACCGTGTAGCTTACCGACTACTGGAGAATTCAGCCGATGCGGAGGATATAGTGCAAGAAGCCTACCTGAAGCTGTGGGATAAGCGGGAAGGACTGACTGTTATTAGTAATCCGGAAGCATTTAGTGTCACTTTGGTAAAGAATATGTGTTTTGATTTGCTCCGCTCAGGAAAGTACATATTGTCCCGACAAACCGTAGAACTGTCTGCCGTTCAGGATATTTCCCAGTCGGACAACCTGGAAGTACGCGAAGGCGCACGACAGGTAACAGATATCATAGCCCACTTACCCGAACAGCAGCAACGGATCATAAACATGCGCGATATCAAAGGCTGTTCTTACGAAGAGATAGAACAAGTTACCGGATTGAATTCTATTAATGTTCGTGTACTGCTATCACGAGCAAGGAAAAAGATACGTGAAGAATTTAATAAATGGAATAATTATGAAAGTCGAAGAAATTGAAAGGTTGCTCGCCAAGTTTTATGAGGGGACTACTACCGAGAGCCAGGAAGAGGCGCTGAGAGATTATTTCAGAACAACGGAAGTGCCCGAACATCTGCTGAAGGACAAAGAAATCTTTCTTAACCTTTACTTAAACGCAGATCATGATGTGGAAATTCCTGCATATTTGGAGGACAAACTAAACTTGTTGATTGATGAAATGGCCGAGAAAGAACAACGCTTCTTCCGCCCCAACAGTTCCAAGAACAATTGGCGCTGGATTGGAAGTATAGCAGCCACTATACTATTACTTGTCGGTCTTGGATATGGTATCGACAATCTGGGTAAAAATGTGTGTCCACCTACACCGCAAGACACGTTTTCTGACCCGGAAGAAGCCTACCGAATGTTTCAGGCGACATTACTGGAGATTTCCGTTAACCTGAACAATGGATTCAATGAAGTGAAGGAAAGCCAAATTGACATGAGAAGAATACATCAAGAAGTAAAAAACGAAATAAAAAAATAAACGCTTATGAAAACAATGAAATTTATTCTGGTTTGTGTGCTGCTATTATCACCTCTCTTTTGTCAGGCACAAAAGAATCTGTTCAACAAATACAACGACATGAAAGGGGTATCATCAGTTTACATCTCTAAAGCAATGATGGAACTAAATCCGAACTTATTTATGAAGGACCTTTATATAGGTAAGGTGGCAGAACACTTGAATTCTGTTCAGGTCCTTTCTACGCGTGATAATAAGATACGTGAAGAGATGGCTAAAGATATTCGTTCTTTGGTGCAGTCATCCAAATATGAACTATTGATGAAACAAAAAGGGACAACTTCCGGTTCAGAAATCTATGTAAATCGTAAAGGAAGTAAGATAAAAGAACTAATTATGGTAATGGACGGAGCATCTTCCCTAAAATTTGTATATATGGAAGGAGATATGACGACGGATGATATCAAAAAACTAATGTTGTATCAAAATACCAGTCAGTGCTTTATAATATCAGGAGATAGGCTCTATACCAATAATACACCTGTCATTTATGACAGCAAGAAAGATATAAGCAAACAAAAAGGTATGATAGAATTAAGCGGAACTTATAATTTGAACACTATAGATACAAATTATAGTGAAGAATTAAACGCTTTGAATGAGGAACTAAAAAACCTTGGGAAAGAACTAAAAAACATAAGTATAGAGTAAATGATATAGGATAGTTATTATATGTAAGAGGTACGATGTCTAAATACATCGTACCTCTTACATACAGTTCTGTTTATATTTAATCAGCACCAATAAATATATGCTAAAGTGCTCAGACTAATCACTGCCCACAAAAGTACTCCCTGTATCAAAGGTTTGATACCTACGGACTTCACAACATCCAATGAAAGAGAAGCCCCGATGAAAAACATAGTGATAGTTAAAGTTTTACGAGCCAATCCATTGATAGCTGCCCCCAATGCGGGCACACTACCCAACAAATAGGTATTCACAATCATAGCCAATACAAAGAAGAAGATAAACCAAGGAATGCTGATCTTCTGTCCTTTACTTTTAAAGATAAACGAAGTAGCAAATGCCATTGGAATAATCCAAAGGGCACGGGTCAATTTAATAGTAGTAGCAACTTTTAGTGCCTCCTCACCGTATGCAGCACCAGCACCTACCACAGAACTTGTATCATGAATAGCAATGGCAGCCCAAGTTCCGAACTCATGTTGACTCATATTTAAAGCATGTCCGATTACTGGAAAGATAAAAAGTGCAAGTGCGTTTAATATGAATATTGTAGCCAACGCTACAGACATTTCACTATCATTCGCCTTTACTACAGGACCTACAGCAGCAATGGCACTACCACCACAAATCGCCGTACCCGAACTGATAAGATAAGAGGTATTACGATCTACCTTCAGGAACTTACGACCAATAAACCACCCAATGATCAGTGTACCGATTACTGAAATAATAGTAAACTCCATTCCTTCTTTACCTGAAGCAAGTGCCGAATGCAAATTCATACCAAAACCTAATCCGACAACAGAGTATTGCAACAAATATTTGGATGTCTTTTTATTAAATTTCGGATGCGCCTGTCCACATGTCAATGCGAAAGCTAACCCAAGGAAGAGAGCTAATGGTGGGGTTACCCATGCAGAAAGTGCCTGCAATCCTGGAACATAATCCAACATTAGAAATAAAGTCAAAATAGAAAGTAAAGAAACATAGACCTTTTTATTGTTTGTCTGTAACGTTTTCGTAATAGCTGATACCATATCTTATTATCTTTTTTATTTTTCGGGTGCAAAGATACGGCTACTTATCGGTATATGCCAATTGCATCTAATTATGCTTTATAACTTTTTATTATGATGCATGGCAAACTGCATCAAAACCTGTGACAATCCACTCTCCTGCCCTTGGGGTTGGGCAAAACAGAATTCACGCAACATAGGCATGCCTTTGATTTCGATAACCCGGAAAGTACCGGAAAGTAATTCACGACTGATGGAACGGATAGAAACAATTCCCATACAATCTGTATGTTCCAGAAATAATTTGATACTCTCCGTACTACCCAAATATAAAAGCACATTCAAAGATGATAACTTTATATTATGTCCGGACAAAGCTCTTTCAAAAACATCCAACGTGCCCGAACCTCTCTCACGAAGCACAAGAGGAATTCTGGATAAATCTTCCGGAGTAATTTCATCCGGTAATGAGAGCTTATTACCTGTGTGGGCAACAGCCACCAATTCATCCTGCAAAAACGTAGTATATTTAAGATTCGGCAAACGAGAAATTCCCTCCACTAAACCTAAGTCAATGCGGTGTTCCTGCAAAGCTGCTTCTATTTCTCTGGAATTCCCATTCAGCAAAGAAAGATTCACCTGAGGAAATTTTGCTATAAAATTAGCCAATAAAGGAGGAAGCACATATTGCGCAATTGTAGTACTGGCACCTAACTTTAAATCACCTATATATTCATTATGGAGTAAATGCATTTCATATTCCAGCCGTTTATAGTCCTCCAATATCTTTTCACTATGTTCTTGCAAAAGCTTCCCTGCCTCTGTCAAAGAAATCTTATTCCCTTGCCTGTCAAACAAGCGGGCCTGATAGCAAGTTTCCAATTCCTGAATATGCTTGGTTATAGCAGGCTGACTGACAAACAACTCCTGTGACGCTTTCGTGAAACTAAGGTTCTTAGCAACACTTAAAAATACTTTTAGACGAAAATCAGACATAAATATAAAGGTTTATTGTCGATATTACAATTCTTCTCCCCTGATTCCCAACGCTTGCATCAACGGATATGCAAGCATTTCCCATTGATGCCCTTCCGGCATTTCCTCCGGTTCATTCATACGAAACTGAATCGTTTTTTTATTTTTAATCTTTTTCAACCGATTCATTACTTTATCACCATATTCTTCATTAAAAGAGACTAAAATCAATTGTCTCACATCGGCAGAATCTGCAACAATATTTAATAAATCGAGATATAATTCCTCACGGGATACCATTTCCTCACAAGGCACACCGGCAAAAGAAAATTCTCCAAACTGACTCTTAAACGCTACACCATTCAGCTCTGTAGATAAATCAGACGGTACACAATTAGATAACCGGACGGAATTCTTATCGTATACCACTAATATTTGAACTTGATTTTCTCCTTCTGTTATGCCTGAGTCTAACGCTAAATAAGTTATCAATTCCGAAAGATCAATCTCTTGTAACTCACGCTTCAATGTTCGCTCAAAATATTTCTTCAGATCCGTTATAACTAAATTCAAGAACGCTGCATCTATCAATATCACATTCGAAGGGAACTTTATTTTTTCGTCCATATAGTAATTCCTTTATAATTATATTCAGGCTATAAAGATACAACATACTTCTAAAATGCCCTTGCATTCGGACACAATTTCCTTGTAAAAAGGAAAATATATGACATTTTGGCTTTTACATTCCTTAAAAAGCTGAAAAAAAGTCAGTTTTTAACCCATGGCAAATCTTTTGCGCCTTCAATAGTGTTATTGAAAATAAGAAAAAGAAAGGAGAATAAACGATATGAATTTCAACAATTTTACCATTAAATCACAGGAAGCTGTACAAGAAGCGATCAATCTGGCACAAAGCCGGGGACAACAAGCCATTGAAACAGCTCATATCCTGTATGGAGTGATGAAGGTAGGCGAAAATGTTACTAACTTCATCTTCCAGAAGTTAGGATTGAACGGCCAGCAAATCGCCCTTGTACTCGACAAGCAAATTGACTCTTTCCCAAAAGTTTCGGGCGGAGAGCCTTATTTGAGTCGGGAAGCAAACGAAGTCTTCCAGAAAGCAACACAGTATTCCAAAGAAATGGGTGATGAATTTGTTTCACTGGAACACTTATTACTGGCATTACTAACGGTAAAGAGTACTGTATCTACTATTCTGAAAGATGCAGGAATGACCGAAAAAGAACTACGCGGAGCTATTAATGAATTGAGAAAAGGAGAAAAAGTCACTTCTCAGTCCAGTGAAGATAATTATCAATCACTGGAAAAATACGCCATAAACCTGAACGAAGCCGCTCGTAGCGGCAAACTCGATCCGGTGATCGGACGTGACGAAGAAATTCGGCGTGTACTTCAGATTCTGAGTCGACGCACCAAAAATAACCCTATATTAATAGGTGAACCGGGTACCGGTAAAACAGCAATAGTTGAAGGACTGGCACACCGTATCCTCCGGGGAGATGTTCCTGAAAACCTGAAAGATAAACAAGTATACTCTCTGGATATGGGGGCACTGGTTGCAGGAGCCAAATACAAAGGAGAGTTTGAAGAGCGGCTTAAATCCGTAGTGAATGAAGTGAAAAAATCTGAAGGTAACATCATACTCTTCATCGATGAGATCCATACATTGGTAGGAGCCGGGAAGGGAGAAGGTGCCATGGATGCAGCTAATATCCTGAAACCTGCACTTGCCCGTGGAGAGTTACGTTCCATCGGTGCTACGACCCTTGATGAATACCAGAAGTATTTTGAGAAAGACAAAGCTTTGGAACGCCGTTTCCAGATAGTACAAGTAGATGAGCCGGATAATCTGAGTACAATATCCATTCTACGTGGTCTGAAAGAACGATATGAAAATCATCACCATGTACGTATCAAAGACGATGCAATCATAGCTGCCGTAGAATTAAGCAGTCGATATATCACTGATCGTTTTTTACCGGATAAAGCAATTGACCTCATGGATGAGGCGGCAGCCAAACTCCGTATGGAGGTAGATTCCGTCCCGGAAGGATTGGATGAAATATCACGTAAAATCAAACAGTTAGAGATCGAACGGGAAGCCATTAAACGCGAAAATGATGAACCGAAATTACAAACAATCGGCAAAGAATTGGCCGAACTGAAAGAACAGGAGAAATCATACAAAGCAAAATGGCAAAGTGAAAAAAGTCTGATGGATATAATCCAGCAGAACAAAATTGAAATCGAAAATCTTAAATTTGAAGCCGACAAGGCCGAACGTGAAGGAAACTATGGGAAAGTTGCAGAAATCCGATATGGAAAATTACAAGAATTGAATAAGGAAATTGAGGATACCCAGAAAAAGTTACATGAAATGCAAGGGGATACAGCTATGATAAAGGAAGAGGTAGATGCTGAAGATATCGCCGATGTAGTATCCCGCTGGACCGGAATTCCCGTAAGCAAAATGATGCAGAGTGAAAAGGACAAGTTACTTCATCTTGAAGAAGAATTACATCAGCGTGTTATCGGGCAAGATGAAGCCATTGCAGCTGTATCCGATGCCGTACGCCGCAGCCGCGCAGGATTGCAGGATCCCAAGCGTCCGATTGGTTCCTTCATCTTCCTGGGCACTACCGGAGTAGGTAAAACCGAACTGGCTAAAGCACTCGCAGAGTTTCTTTTTGATGATGAAACAATGATGACCCGTATTGATATGAGTGAATATCAAGAGAAACATAGTGTTTCACGTTTAGTTGGAGCACCTCCGGGATACGTGGGATACGATGAAGGAGGACAGTTGACAGAAGCCATACGGCGTAAACCCTATTCTGTAGTACTGTTTGACGAGATCGAAAAGGCTCATCCGGATGTATTCAATATATTGTTACAGGTACTTGATGACGGAAGGTTAACAGACAATAAAGGTCGCGTGGTAAATTTCAAAAATACAATTATCATCATGACCTCTAATATGGGTAGTAGCTACATACAGAGTCAAATGGAAAAACTGAACAGTGCCAACAAAGACGAAGTTGTAGAAGAAACCAAGAAAGAGGTAATGAATATGCTAAAGAAAACCATACGCCCCGAATTCTTAAACCGTATTGATGAAACCATCATGTTTCTACCACTAACGGAAAAAGAAATAAAACAAATTGTCCTGCTGCAAATCAAGAGTGTGCAGAAGATGCTTGCGGGTAATGGAGTAGAGTTGAAGCTGACAGATGCCGCTTTAGATTTTCTTTCACAAGTAGGTTATGATCCAGAGTTCGGTGCACGTCCTGTAAAAAGAGCTATTCAGAGATATTTATTAAATGATTTATCAAAGAAATTATTAGCACAAGAAGTAGACCGTAGTAAAGCAATTATTGTAGATGCACAAGGTGACGGATTGGTTTTTCGTAACTAAAGAATTTAGAATCTATAAACTATAGCGATCTGCCGGTATGCCTTATGGTATACCGGCTTTTCTCTTTCTTGAAAGTTCAATAAGTGATCCTCCTGACCTCCACCGGATAGGATGCACAATGAATAACAAGCACATACATGCCTCTTCTCGGCAATATAAAAGTAACACAATCTCCCGTTGAGTGAATCTTCCCTATTAACTCACCCTGCTCACTATACAGGTATACCATTGTATTAACTTCCAGACGTTCCAAAGACAAAACTCCGGTAGAATCGTCCAGTTTCATACAGATACCGCTATCTCTTGTTGCTTTCATGCTCTTTCCTTCTCTCCTATCACTCCCGGTTCCCTCGAAAGAATCTTTCGTATATAAAAAAGCGTGGGAACGTTGCAATTATCGTACCTGAGGCTCTGGACTGCCACTATTCAAATAATGTACAACAACCCACGCTCGATACTATATATTTGCATATACAGCAGAGCATGAGCGTTCGTTGCATTATTCCTGAATAGTGAAATTGTCCAGATTTCAAGTACAGAATAATATCTTAAAAACGCTTTTGTTCTTTTTGTGTAATATTCCTCGCAACACTGACTCTTCAGGTATCGACGGATTGCAACAAAGATAATTAAAAAGCCCTGAATACGACAAATAAGTTCTCTAAAATATTCTATGCAAATTTTATATAGTTATGCAAGAACAGCTTAAGGAGCCTTTTGTTTATTGGTGCACGATAAAAAATAAAAGCGCAATATCCCCCTTTCAGTAAGGGATATTGCGCTTTTAACTAAAAAAAACAGAATTAATTTTTATTCCGCCTCAGCAGCAGCTTCTTCACCAAATTCTGTAATTCCGTTAGAAACAAGAATATTGTACCATAAGATCAATTTCTTGATATCATTCACATACACTCTGTCACGATCAAAATCAGGCAAAACCTCAGCTAAATATTGGCGTAGCTGCTCGGGAGTAGCCTTCTTCACATCTATAGAGGCCGTAGCTGCATTTTCCTTTTCTTTTATTGAACGCAATACGTCACGCAAAGGTACTTCCGAATCGTTTGTGTACATTGCTATATCTGCCAAAGAGATAATTTTTTCATTACCATAAGCAGGAAAACGTTTCTTAGTCGCATCAATTGTTTCTACAATTAACATATTTTTCCCCTGCGAAATAAGCTTATACAATCCCGGTTTACCGGAGATAGACAAAATAGTCTTTAACATAGTATATTACTTTTATATTAGTTATTTTTTGCGGAGCAAAGGTAATGAATCTTTTGATATAGGAAAGCAATTAACTCTAAAATCTGTGGTATCAACGGTTTCTCATCATCATTTATTATAACGAAAGAAGCCTGTTCACACTTTTCTTCATCACTCATTTGGCTCCGAATACGTTGCATTATCTGTTCACACGAAGCATTGTCACGCCGAACTGCACGATCCACCCTTATTTCTAAAGGGGCATAAACCATCACAATATAATCAACCTCATCAGCAAACCCCGACTCTATAAGGATTGCTGATTCCATACCTATAATATCCATGCAACCCTTGTGTGAAGCCCATTGCCTGAAATGCTCTTTAACTCTCGGATGTATGATTCTATTAACTTGAGAAGCATGTATGGAGGAAGCAAAAAGGTATGAAGCCAATAAGACCTTATTTAACTTACCGTTTAAGAAAACCTCCTCTCCTACCAAGTCGCACAGTTCCTTACGTATAACAAGATCGGTCGCTACAATTCTCTTGGACTCCTCATCTGAAATATAGACAGGAATCCCCATTACTTCAAGTAGCCGTGAAACAATACTTTTGCCACTGCCTATCCCACCGGTTATACCAATTTTAATTGCCATAAGAAGAAACTTGTTCTATAAGAAAATCAACCTGCTCCGGATGAATGCGTATATGACTCACTCCACGTGGAACTGACTTCAATTTGACAGTATATTTATCAGTGCCCAACTTTAAAAGTTCTTCATAAGAGACATTTACAACAAAATCACTTGCCTTAATTTTGCGAAAACGGCTTAGTCCAACCTGAAATGTAATCTGGACTTTAGACGGAAAAGCTCTCAACACCTTATCTGCCGGAAAATTAATACCACGCAATGGTACTTCAACAGTCTTTTCCGTATATATATCCACAGGCAAAGTTAAATCAATCGCTCCAGGAACAAACTTAGCTCCTTTCACTCCGGCAAGTGCAATTCGTTGCCTCAATGTATCCGCTACATTCTCAAAGTTCACTTTTTGTGTATAGGCAGTTGTAATTGTATCCAATATAGCTACAGGAGCATATACTAAAACAGAATCCGGAGAATAAATGGTATCGGAAATATAGTATTGACGCCCCGCAGTAACTTTACCCTCTAATTTAACAGGCACCAATTTCGACTTTCCGGTAGAATAAATATACTCCAAGGTATCTGGTTTGACAGAAAGCAGACGAGTGGACACATTGAGCTGTCCCAGAATCTTTTTCTCAAGTTCTGAAGTATAAATCTTCACATGATTATCAGGGGTCTTTGACTCAGAAAAATCGATATTTACCGGAAAGAAACTTTTGCCCAACATATAGTTCAGCAATACCGTACCCTTATCTTTTACTTTGATACGCAATTCAGAAGGAGGTTCAGAAGTTAAAACTACATGATTGGGTACTCCTTTCAAACGAACAGGAATTGAAAATTCTGCTTCATAATCATTATTTAATGTTTGAAGCAGCCAAAATCCACCTGCAATAAAAAAGAAAAATAAAAAAATTAAGAACTCTCTGCTCTTATCACTAAGCAGAAAGTCCTTAATCCTTCTTGATAATTTTAAATAAATATACTTTATGTTCCTACGTTCGAACATAGGCTTTATTTATTTTTAGTTCCTTATTTCGTAGCAGACTGGCTATTGGCAGCTGAAGCATCTGCAAAAATAGAGTTCTTATCTATCTTAATTTTTACATTAGAAGCGATTTCAAGAACAATATAATCATCATTGATTTCCTTAATCACACCATGAATACCACCAGCAGTAATTACATTCTGATTCACCTGGAGAGACTTACGGAAATTAGCGATCTCTTTCTGTTTCTTATTCTGCGGACGAATCATGAAGAAATACATGATAACAAACATTGCTATCAGCATAATCCACATCAAACTACCATCAGGGCCAGCAGCAGGAGCTTGAAAAAATACAGTTAATAGGTTCATAAAATAATCAGTTTTTTAGTTTTTTAATCTATTTGGACAAAGGTATTAGTTTTTTGTCAACTTACATTCTTTTTTTAATTGATTAAATATTCCGTCCAATGTACCATTGATAAAGCTACCGCTCTTCACTGTACTATAGAGTTTGGCAATCTCTACATACTCATTTAACGAAACACTGACCGGAATGTTCGGAAAACTAAGAATTTCTGCCAACGCACACTGCATAATAATCACATCCATGAAAGCTACACGATCCAAATCCCAGTTCTTTGTGTTTTCACTGATCAGATGACGATAATAATCGGCATTCAGAATGGCCCGACGGAACAAGCGCCGTGCAAATTCCTGATCTTCATCATCTTTAAACTCAGGCAATAATGGCTGGTTAGCTCCTTGTTTTTCTTCAAAACGCTTGATAGTTTTCAATACAAATGTATCAACAATCTCTTTATCATCATTCCAATATAAACTCTGATCTTCCAACACTTGATCCAGCGAATCGTTATTGAAAACAAACGTTTTATATAGTTTTCTCCACAACTCACGATCCATTTCGTAAGATTTATCGGAAGAAGCCATATATTCTTTATATATATCGGATGCAATAATCTTCTCGTACAATTCTTTGATAAAGTCCTGATCGTTTGCCCAGGTTCTTTTCTGGTTAGCTATAAACTCGCTCAATTGTTTATTTACTTCAAGTTGTGCGATAAACTTATTTTCCACAAACTTCATGTTAGGATACAACTCTTCTTTTGTCGGCGCCAATTTAGCTTTCGCTGTGTCAATGCGTTTTTGTGCATATTCCGTCAAAGCAATCATAAGCATCAGCAAATAGTTGTATAAGTCGTAAGCCTTAGAGAGGCTAAAGAACAACTCTTTCTCCGCTGAGTCTAAATTTTTGCTGCCGTTTTGATAGTAAGCATACACTATCTGTATGATCTTTAGACGAATAAGAACTCTGTTAATCATAATCTTAATTAATACTGTTATTAACGAATTGCAAAAGTAGACATTTTTAATGAGTTTACGCAAATAAATCACATTTTTTAATGCAGTATTTCATTCTCTTTCCTTTTTCTTTTGACGGTTTAAAAAAAATATCCAATTTTGAAGCCAATTATAAACAGACCTAACAATATGGAAGATTTTAAAAAGAAAATAGGAACAGACATGAATGATAAAGAGATTGTATTCTCCAAATCGATTAAAGCTGGTAAACGTATATATTATCTGGACGTTAAAAAGAACCGTAAAGATGAAATGTTTCTTGCCATCACTGAAAGCAAAAAAGTCGTAATGGGAGAAGGAGACGATTCCCAGGTAAGTTTTGAAAAGCATAAAATCTTTTTGTATAAAGAAGATTTTGGTAAATTCATGTCCGGTCTTGAACAAGCGATCAGTTATATCAATCAGAATCAAGAATATACCGAAGATTTAGAATCCGAAAAAAAAATCGAATCTGAAAGCGAAACTGAAACTGCAGTTTTAGATAGTGAAATTAAAATAGATATTGATTTTGAATAATTAAAAACATCAATTCTTTGATTTTTCAGAAAGAAAGTGTACTTTTGCACCGCTTTTTGCACATCGTGTGATAATCACAT
>ERZ1023687.117-NODE-117-length-25668-cov-7.453012_pt1 | contig 25668 bp, 21 predicted proteins | sample MGYA00380346_ERZ1023687 | MGnify/ENA primary metagenome ERZ1023687 (study PRJEB33179, sample SAMN07449028) | human gut metagenome | biome: Human-gut; feature: Human associated habitat; material: Faeces | host: Homo sapiens | place: India:Kasaragod | collected...
AGAAGGTGGAAGCACTCCCATTTCGTATCCGATGTTTAGTGCAACCAACTCCATAAAACCCCGTGAATTCATCAGCGTACCGATAGTAAAACTGTCTTTCCACGACTCTCCCACCAAACGGGCGGCAACGGCGCAACCACCCAGTTTTCCTGCCACAGCAACCGTAATCAACAACAGGCAGACTCCCCAAAGCGCCGGACTGTTAATCAATCCGATCTCCGTACGCAACCCGGTAAAGGCAAAGAAAAGCGGAAGGAAAAAGACAAGAGCAATGTCTTCCACTTTTTCCATCATCACTTTACGGAATCCCAGGCTGGGAGGCATCACGACTCCTGCCATGAAGGCTCCGAACAGGGCATGAATACCGATAATCTCGGTAAGCGTAGAGGAAATAATCAAAATCAGCAGAATCAGGGCCACAAATGTTTTATTAATCACCTCCTGATTGGCATACACCTCTCCTACTTTCTTGAGAAACGGCCGTACCACCATAAACATGATTATGATATAAAGGGCAGTCAGCCCGATGGCATAAAGAGCGCTGGCAAATGTTCCGGCCTTGGCAATGGCTATGACTACAGCCAGCAAACACCAGGCAGTGACATCATCATTAGCAGCCGAAGCTATGGCCAAAGTTCCCAAAGGAGTTTTCGTCATATTCCGTTCCTGAATGATGCGGGCCAATACCGGGAAAGCGGTAATACTCATAGAGATACCGATGAAAAGGGCAAACGGCAGGAAACTTGTCTGGGCAGCGGCATATTCTTCATAAATCCAGTAAGATGCAACGATGCCGAGAAAGAACGGAACCAATATACCTGCATGGCTGATGACCAATGTTTCGTTGATCTTGTTTTTAAGTACACTGAAATCGAGTTCCATTCCGATCACAAACATGAAAAGTACCAGACCGACCTGGCTCAATAATTCAAGATTCGTAAGGGACTCCGGAGGGAACAGGGCCTGGAATACATCCGGAAAAAAATAGCCCAACACGGAAGGTCCCAACACAATTCCCGCCACAATCTCACCAATCACCCCCGGCTGCCCGATATGTTTAAACAGAAAACCAAAAAGCCTCACCATCAACAAGACAGCGATTATCTGTATCAACAATATACTTAACGGATGATGCAGATTGTCGGTGACAAACTGACAAAACATAGCAAAAGGAGTTTCCTCCGCAACAGCTGATGATGCTACCACATGGTGTGAAAAACGGTCACCTTCCTCGATAGCCATGTAAATAAGTGCCCCGAAAAGGAGCAACATGATTACATAAATAAGATAATTTTTTTTGGCTCTCTGCATACAAGCATATTTTTGTGTGAAGTGTGTCTATGCAAAGATAAAACAAACCAAAAGAAAAAATAGTTTTAGAGCGGGTTTAAATATATTCGAATACATTTTACGCAAGGACTTCATAATTGGAAATATTCAACAAACATCTGCACGATAACCCTAACAAGAAAGTATGCCTAAACTCGTATCCACAACAGGTTCACAGAATTTACATAGATAAATATAATTAGCTATCCACATATAAAAGTCCACTCTATGTAACTCTGTATTACTCTGTGGTGAATTATTTCTGATTTAGAACGCCAAGTTACGAATATGGGCAAGTTTACCACAGAGATTCGCCATGCAACAGCAATAAGACTAAAACGTATTGGAAATCTGAGAATTAATGCAATAAAAAACACTGAGAACCCAACTAAAACATTTTGCAATTAAATACTTTTAAAAAAATATTTGTAAAACAGCTCTTCTCTTTTACATTTTTTATTACCTTTGTTCCAGATAGGCAACTCTTATTAACAGATAGCTGCAAAAAAGAACCGTTATCTTTGATATGACATATAGAAATTCGTCTGAAAAACACACTTTTCCCTCGCCAGCCAATGGGACTGACGACTGCGAAGCACATCAAAAAAACTGGGTAGCGGCTTATACCAGACCCCGAAGTGAAAAAAAAATAGCTGAAGAACTCAATAAAATTGGAATTGAGACATATCTGCCAACTCAAAAACAGATCAGACAATGGAGCGATAGAAAAAAGCCCGTTGAGATGGTAGTTATCCCCCTGATAGTCTTTGCATATCTGAGTGCAAATGAGCTTTTGACTCTTAAAAAACACCCTCTTGTCTCAAAGATTCTATCGCGTCCAGGCGAAAAGGATGTTGCCGTAATTCCCATAGATGAAATCAACAAGTTAAAATTCATACTTGGTCAATCAGACATCCCAATATCATTTGATACAGGAGTATTCTCCGCAAAAAATACAGTTAGGGTTGTCCGGGGACCACTAATGGGATTACATGGTGAGGTAATGGAGTGTGCTGATGGTTCGTCCGAACTCATTGTAAGCATCGATTTCTTAGGTGGTGCCCGTTTGAAAATACAGAAATCAGATTTGGAACTATTAAAATAGCGTCCTACTAACATGAACACAATATTCCAAGAATACATATCCGACAGGATTCGAAATCCAAGACATGTTTCCATTATAGAGAAAGATCTTGTCTTTGTAGTTGACAAATTAAACTTAAGCGGGAATATCAGTATGATGTACATCTATAAAGATTGCATTACCGTTTACGGTTGTTTCGTGAATTCCCAAACTCAGCCGTCGAAAATAAGCATACGCTCAATAGGAGATGAAACGCCTCACGATCTCAAAACGCAGTTGAAGGCTGACAAGAGAACAAAGGCTGAACGAGACTCACTGTTTGCTCTGGAAGCCAGCACGGGCAAACTATTATTTGAGGAATATTTCTCAAATTATTGTTCGCTTCATGCATTATTAGGCTACCTTCGGAATCTATTTGCGCAAATTGATTTAACCCAAGCGGGTACGTTAATTGTCAAAAACCTCCTCTATCGAGACATTCCACTAAGATATGTACTCGAATCCTTGACACCCGATACAATCTTTATTGACAACGATTCGACTGACGTGTCTGTCAAAGGGAGAATAGACATCAATCCGCTTCTCCTAAAAAGTGCTGTTGGGGTGGTATTCCCTTTGAACACCATAAAAGGCATTATGCTCAACAAGAATGAAATTTATGTACCGTTAGACTCCCAAACGCTCAACTCAACATTCTATGGGCGAATAACATGGAGGGCCTTATTGGGGGAACTGTCCGCATCATCTGAAAACGACGTCCTCATAGGCGATGTTTCTTGTCGGTTGATCAGACTGGCACCGTATATTGATGGTTATGGCAACTTGTTCATAACAATAAACTCAATACTCGATCGCAAATCAATTACCAGGCTCGTAGACGGTCCTGGATTGTCGCACGTCTCAACCATAGCCCCCAAGCAACATAAAAAAAAGCAACCGGAAATACAACAGACAGTGAGTGTCGCCTCAGAGGTTCCGGCAAAGAAACCTCAGCTAAAAAGCAGCCCCTCCTCCAATAACAACAGCTTTGTATTTGATGGAGTGATAATCCCATGGAAGAACATAGAGACGAATCTCCAAAAGATGAAGAAGGAGGAGATAAAGAAGCATCTTAGCATGTTAAATAAGATATTTGAGAAGATGATTTCCGGGGAACGGATAGTGACAGATACCAATCTGTGGATCTCGGAACATTCTAAAATGCCAAAGCAAATGGCATACCGAAAATTGATTGAATATATGTATTCGCTAATGGACGCAAACAAAGGGCAGGTTTTCGAACTGAACAAGAATGTTTACGACGAGATAGCGAAACTTGCAGATAACGATATAGCTGCTTCAAAGGAAGCTAAGAGGTTTCTACTTGATTATTTAAGCCTCAAATGCGTTGAGTTTCCCGAAATTGAACTGGTGAGAAAGCAAAGAGCCTATGCCGACGAACCAATCGGGCACAGAATAAATCAATTGTATTCAGATAAGAAAAAATTCTCGATTTTGACGAATGATACTGATGCAATGGTTAGATGGATTGCCAGTCTCCGTAACATTGAGAAATCATTGGAAGAGTCCGAACGCGGCTCTTTCCCACCCTATATTTTATGCCGCGACCTACAAAGAGTTTTCTTACTTCGTGGCAAACTAATTAAACAACTTAAAACATTTCAAATCTAAATAAGCTAACATGAATAATCTAAATGATATGCTCCAAGCCCTCAAACTTGTTGATGTTGAGAATCATCTCAACATGCAGTTCAGCAATCTGCAACTGGGGTATTATGATGCCAAACTTGCCGTCATGCTTTCTATGATCGTGTCGCTTGGAATTCAAAAGCTTGACGAAATCAAGACTTCGGATTTCCCTTCAGAACTTAATGAAAAGTTTATGGCAATCAAAGAGATGTATGAAAAGAAAATAAACATGTTCCGACAGCATCTTGAAGAGAACGCTAAAATAATCCGAGCCATAGATAAAGCCGATACTGATTATCCCAAACTTGAAAGTAGAATCGCCGAATTGCTTTCAGAATTTGATTCATTGATAAAGGCAAAAGTACTTTCACGCGACACAACCCCCATATCGGGACTAAAACCGCTGGAACTTCCCAATGATCATGCAATTGACCGTAAAGGGGTACGCTCATTAGGTCCCGGATTGCGCTACGCAATCTGGCTGCAGGGTTGCCCTTTCGACTGCGATGGTTGCATAACGCCCGAAGCAAAACCAGTGGGAGCAAACAAAATATACACAATAGACTCCATCTGTAAAGACATTATTTCTTCCAAATGCGAAGGAATCACAATCAGTGGAGGAGAGCCGTTTCTCCAAGCTGAAGGGTTGCAAAAACTACTAACCACGGTTCATCAAGCGCGTCCTAATCTCACAGTAATCATCTTCACAGGCTTCTTGAAAGAAAATCTTCTTGGAGCGGAAGCTCTCGCAGTGCTAACGCACACCGATTTGCTGATTGATGGCCCATATAATAAGACCCTTAATGATGGAAACGGACTACGCGGCTCTTCTAATCAAAAATTTCATTTCCTCACCAATAGATTGATACCGTGGAAAGAGGAAATAGTATCCGGAAAACGGTCGTTGGAGATTAGTTTTAATAATGGGATCATCGAGTCTGTCGGGATTCCACTTAAATTATAATATTACTCACACTCAAAATAGATAAAAACAATGAGCAGAGAATATAAGGTTTCGTCAATTCATCAAGCCGACGATGCTATAAACCATCTTAACCAAAAAGTCTATCAAGCTAAACGCCAGCTTGCTGACGACATTGCACGTGCACAAGAAAGAGCAACCCGCGAAGCGGAGCAGACCTCACGTACCCTTATTCAACAGGAGCGCAACAGGATGCTCAACGCCCTTGACCGGGAAATATCGGGAGTGAATACCTCGATACGCAACTTGGACAACGCACATCGACAACGTCTGCAAAACACAGCACGCCAGTTGGAGACCCTGATAGACAAGGAAACCGATTCGGTAAGGCGCGAAACTCGTCAAGGGCTTGAATTGCTCAAGGGGAGCCTCAGCACTCTGGCTTCTTCGACTCAGCAACAAATAAACAACACTAATGCGCGGATTGACGCTGTCAACAATCTTTCAAAAGCGCGATTCGAAACTGTTCAACGTCGTGTCACGGAATTATCCAAGGACACAATGCGTCGGTTTGACGAACAGCAGCAACAGCTCGCCTCTCATCAGACGCAACTCGACTCCCACCAACATCAATTGAGCTCTCTGACAACGACCGTAAATGGCATTCTTGACCAATTCAACAGTGAGAGTCAAAAAAGAAAGGAGGCCGTTGAAATGGCCCGTGCCATATATGAAGCAACTTTCAAGAGAACGGATATTGACAGATTCAATCCAGAAGAGGCACACCGTGTGCACGACCGCATGAATCGGCTAATAGCAGATGCCAACAGTTCAACAGCAACCAACCAAGCTATCGAAGCCATCATGAACATCCAGTGGGCGGAAGAGGTAGCCTTGAAGCGCAAAATTATATATGACGCAATCCTTGCCCAAGCGCTCGAGTTGCTTGAGACTGTACTTTCCGAGGTTAACTCAAACAGAGAGGTAACCGTTGCCAATCCTGAGGACAAGAATGATACTATCAACATTGAGGTAGACTTCTGGAACCGTGGAGAACATGACGAAATCAAGAAAAAACTTGAAATTCTAAAAGCGGAGCTCAATGCTCAGCCCTCAACCGAACGTATTCACAAAATCACAGCTGAGGTAGCGGAATTGGAGGTAAAGGCCACTGACATGGTGGGTAAAGCTGCAGAGCGGTCGATACTCAGCGAGAACCGCGTGATCATCACTGAGGACATAATAACAGCTCTTCAAGAACAGGGATGGCAGATTGAACGCACCTCTGACGGAAATGATGAAATCGGCTATGAAGGTGGCGAAGTTGACAGTGATTGGCGCGAAGGCGTTTATGTATACCTCCGCAGTATGAGAGGTGAGCGAATCGTCATACGTGTGACTCCAACCACTGATGACCGCGATAATGAGATTGCCTTTCATCGAGTAGATAGTAGATCGCTAACGTCCAACGAGTTCATGCGCTCGCTCCAAACCTTGAAAACTCAAATAGAGAAAAGCGGTCATAAATTAGGAGACATCCATGCCCCAAAAGGTGACGGAGGGGATGCTCGATTATCAGAAATCACCTCATCAGCTAAACTCAGTAAAAAGGGAGCGGCTCAAAGTATACGTAGAAAAATGAGAGGTGTCTGATTATGGCTATAACACGCATTGAAAATTTCAGGCTGGGCGAACGACACTTGTTCTCCGGCATTTATGGAACCGGTGTCGTTGACGTATTCATTGATAATGACCTGAGAATATATGGACTTTGGGAAGCATTGTATAAGTCACTACGGGCATCGGGATATACCGTAGTATTCTACAGCCAAGACAGTAACCGAAACTTTTTCAGTTTCAGGAAAGGAGATTTGGCGGAATTTTATAACCTCTCTCCCCGCAATAATGACGCATCCAGTTCTTGTGCCTCTACAGCTCATAAACGGTATGTGGCACAAATAAACAGTCCATTCGGAAAAAGAAGGCGTAACAATAACGTTGAAGCTCCTTCCCAGAAGAACAATGACACAGAAAATGCGGAATACGACCAGATTCAAACAAGCTTATCCGGTGCACATACGTTCTATCGAATTGCTGATTCTGTAGACCCGTTTTCGGCCATCGCGAATTATATAAATGAGCACCCGGAGAAGAAGATGGCATTTGTCTTCGCGACAGCTTTCAGCGATACATACCGTGATGACCAGATTGACAACATCAAGTCTAAATTCGATACTCTAAAAACGAATTTCAATAGCCGCAATATGCAATCGAGGGTGATTGCTATTTATAATAGTTGCGATCGTCTATCAATTTTCCATGAGCGCGGAAACGAGTTCTTCAGAAGCAGTTTTTTCAAGGAAACACTTCTTCATTCCAGTTCATCCGGTAATGAAGATGCAGGGCAGAGTTTCGAAATGTACCAAATTCCGGGACCATCCATTGATGAATGTCGCAACCTTCTAAACCGAAGAAGAATCCTTAATGACCTTCAAATATTCGGATTGCTTAAGGGGATCGAAGGGACTGCGGTCAGACTAAGTCAGGAAGTGTGCCATTTCGACAAGAATCACAAACGTGTTAATCCCGATTTGGAAACGCTCAATCATTATCACAAAATGCAGCCGCAATCTTTTGATGAAATGATACACAGATTTGATGCTGAAAGAGCCATAGATCGCCTGCGGTCAATGAGTGGAATGGAATCCGTCATCACACAGTTAGAGTTTTTCATTGAAGCATTGCGCAACAGCAAAAGCGAAGACGCAGGGCCACGCTTCCGGCCCCATCTTGTGTTTAGCGGCAACCCCGGCACGGGTAAGACAACAGTGGCACGACTTCTTGCGGATATTTTACGCGAAGAGGGGCTGCTGGAACGCGGACACCTGGTAGAGGCCACTGTGGGCGACCTTGAAGGAGAGTATATCGGACAGACCCGTATCAAAACTCAAGCTCTGTGCGACAGGGCAAGAGGTGGAGTCCTATTCATTGACGAAGCTTATGGATTGATGGGCGGCTCAAATCATAGCGACAATCCCGATTACGGCAAGGAGGCTATTGAAGTGTTAATGCAGTTTATGGAAAATTCTGCAGACTCCTTGGTTATTCTTTGCGGCTATGAAGCCGATATGGAGAACCTTATTCAAAATGGCAACCAAGGCTTCATGCGACGCTTCAACGGCAAAGAGTCATTTATTAAATTTAATGATTACACCCCCGAAGCCCTTTATGCAATCTTTCAAAGGCAGATAAAGGGAATGGAGACGAACGATGAATTTAACAATGCCGTTCAAAATATAATCAACCATCAATATTCTCACCGCACTGCCCGCTGGGGAAACGCCGGAGAGATGGAGAAACTGGCCTCTTCCATTGTTGGTCAACATCGTAGAAGAGGTGCTAGAGGTTCATTGTCAATGGAGGATATACCCCAGAATTTCATACGAATAATCTCTCCTGTGGAATCAGTGGACGAGATTCTAAAAGAAGTCGAAAATTTGGTGGGTCTCAATGGGGTCAAGCAGAAATTACGCCAACTCATCAAGTCCGCAATGGGGCAGCGCAAAAGAGCGTTGCGCGATATCTCGGCTTCCTCAGAGAAAAGAAATCTTAATTTTGTATTTACAGGAGCACCCGGAACCGGTAAGACTACCGTTGCCAATCTGATGGCAAAGATTCTCTACTCAGCCGGTATTATAGACAAGAGTGAAGAAGCTGTCATCGTTCAGAAAAGTGACATTATAAAGAGCAGTGATGGAGCTACTCCAAAGGCAATCAAACAATTATTCACCGACCATGCGGGCGAAGTAATCTTTATCGACGAAGCTTACGGTCTGATTCAGCATGGTTCTGAAGCCATAGACGAAATAACGAATTGCCTGACAGATAAACGTTTCATGGGCAATCAGGCCGTTATACTTGCCGGCTACACTCAGGAAATGGACAAGATGCTTCAGGCTAACTGTGGTTTGCGAAGCCGATTTGAAAATATTTGGTTCTTTGAGGATTACACCAACGACGAGCTTTGGTCAATCTTCATGAACCGTTTAGCACAAATGAGCCTTGCAGACGCTGAACTTTGTCGCAGCTTAGCCGACTCATATTTTGACGGAGAACGACGTTCTTTGAAACTTGAATTCAGCAATGCGCGCAAAGCGAATCAGTTGTTTGATATTGTTTCAAGGAATTATGATATTCGTGAGTTTGAGGAAGGAGTAACCGACCTCACCATTCGTCCACAGGATTTCCCCAATTTCGACTCGTCCAAGCACAATATGGCCTCAAACAATCTCGATACGGAAGCTATCTACGAAACCGCAGAGGTTGCTGGCAAAACCAAACCGGCATCATCTTTGCAAATAGACCTCTCTCAAGAACCGGGAGAGAGAAGAGCCTCGGATGTGTCGCACTTTGCCAAGGCAGTCGGCTTGATTGTAAACTCCAAAGGTATGGGGACCGCATTCGTAATTTCGGCAAAGGCAAATTTGATTATTACGGCATACCACGTCATAGAGGGTATTTCTGATTCGACGTTCTATCTTGAACGTGGAACCGTTGCATCCCCCACAAAGTTACTATGGGCCGACCCTGTGATAGACATGGCGATACTTGAAGTGGAAAAACTACCCGAAGATATCCACTACTTTGCTATAGACCATAACAGCGCGAGCACTCCTGCCCTACTTGAACCAATAATCCACTGCGGATTCGTAAAAGGAATAAGCGTTTCCGACAATTTTCAGGTTTACGAAGGAAAAATTAGCGGTTACGATCTTCAGAAGCAGGTAAATGAATCCACCCGCCTTGATGCCATACTCTCGGACATAGCAGCTATTAACGGATGTTCCGGTGGCCCGGTGGTACGGACATCCGACATGTCGGTAATCGGTGTCCTTCAGGGCGGCTTTGAAGGTGTACCGACTCGCATCATTACTGATATTCATCAACTTCACAAAAACAAGAATCTAACCATCATCATATAATGACAAAGCAAGATTATACAATCATTTGTCCGGTCTGCGGTAAGGAGATACCTGATAGCATCTGCCATAACTGCGGATATGTCAAGATCGTGTTTCCACAAGTCGTCCCTGACACGATAACACAGTTTGATACTGAAAGAGTGTCGGTTCTCAAAAATAATATAGAGAGAGAAGCGAAGCAACAGAGTGAAGCGATTCGTGAAGCAGCTCGTTTTCAAGCAAAGATTGACGAACTGGATCGTGGCCTGGCACGTATTGAAGAAAGCGCAAAGAGAGCGCAAGCGGAAAACAGCAGTTTATCAAGTCAAGTTTCTAATCAGAAGCAACAAATCAGAATCCTTGAAATAGAGCGCGATAACGCAATCTCCAAAGGCTCTGATGATGTAAAAAAGTATCAATCTGAGATTTCTGATTTACAAAACCTGTTATCAAGAAAATCAATAGAAGCAGCCAATCTTATAACGGAGCTTGTTAATGTCAAAACTCAGTTACACAAAGTGTCTTCAACTCCTCAAAATCCACTCAAGGGCGTTGTGATAATAGAGGACGTAATAAACAACATTCGTTTCATACTTCCGATTTACGAAGGCTCCAATTCGTATGGTTCAAATCCGGATAATGGGCTACATCATCAGATTAAATTCCAAGTACGAGGATTTTCGTTCCGTCCGGTACATTTCATTGTAAAAACATCGGCGAAAGGATTGATTATAGAAGCAGTACCCGGAGTTGAATTATTGCAGAATGGAGGTTCAATTCGATCGGGCGCCTACGCACGTCAATCGGATAATTTTATGCTTGAAAATAGAATAAGAATAAACATTTCCCAATTTAATAGTTAGCAAATATTCACTAATAACTGAAAATAAATTATGGCATACGATCTTTCATGGGGTTCTAAACACCCCGGTCTGCTCATCTATCTCGTGGATCTTTCTGGCTCCATGGCATGGGATGACAAAATCAAACGAGTTAGCAACACCATTTGGAATGTGGTAGACTGCTTAACTGCCCCTTGCCAAGACAATGGAGTATATAAGAATCGATATTATCTTAAAGTGATTGGCTACAACCAATATACATACGACCTCTTCTCAGGAGACATCAATGACATTAATTCCTGGTTAGACGCACATGATAACGAGCAATTCATCGACATAGAGAAGGAAGGAAAGCCCCGAGGCCTCACGCACATGTCTATAGCCTTTGACAAGGCCGCTGAAGTTGTCCGTAAGTGGATAGGTTCACAGAATGTTAAAGGACAGCCAATTCCCGCTCCTATAGTCATTAACATCACCGATGGCTACCCTGAAGAAAAAGGGATGGACGAAGCCCAGTCTCGCGACAAGGCTTTGCAAGCGGCGAATGCGCTCAAAAGCATTAGCGTCCCGGATGGAAACGTCCTTCTCTTCAACATCCACATTGACGGTGTACCCGGGACCGAACCCGAAATACAATTCCCTTCCAGTCGACCCGAAGAAACGCGCAAAGCATTCCTCTTCGATGCTTCTTCGGAAATGAACAACACATTTGTGGAACGAGCTCAACGCACCAATCTTTCTGCGGTAGCCGGTAGCCGTTTTATGGTCTCAAATGTCTCGAACCAAAGGACATTAAGCCGTCTGGTTGTGTTTGGATCATCGGTATCCGGTTTAACAAAACCTAATGGACGTTCTGAAGTATCTATCGACTAATGGATTTATATCTCAAATCATTCCTACTCGGAAAAGACGGTGAAAATGATGGACGTCAAGATGCTCTCGCCTGCAATATTGACGCCCGACTCTTTGCCATAGCAGACGGAGTTTCAAACTCTTACCATCCTGAAATTGTTGCTCAAGCCCTCTGCGAGATTTTTGTAAATGAGGATCCATCAATTCTTGGTAGTTGGGAGGATTTCAGTGAAGAACATCTGCTACCCGCTATTAAGGACAGATGGGAACGAAAAATAAAGGCATATTTGGATTCTCTTACCAGTCGGATGTTACGCCATGAGTTATTTAACTTCGAAACTTGGAAAATTGGAGCATCTACCTTTTGTGGGATCTATATAGATGAAACTAATAACCTCCTACGCTATGTTATAATTGGAGATAGCACTCTCTTTATAATAGACACTGATGGTAGCGTACAAGAAATTAACTCGTCTCCTAAATTTACATCTGAAAATGGAGAAGAACTAACAGATTATTCAAATTCTACATCGGCAGTTTTAAGTAATGATTCTATTTCCGGAGAATGGCTTATCGGTTCAATATCTATTGAAAATGTCACTGCAATATCCATGATGACTGACGGCATGGCCAAATGGTTTCAGAAAGAACTTGTTGATGGAAAGAATCCCAATTCAACATTATGGAGAATTACTGACTCAGAAGAATTTAAAGATTTGGCTGATACTGCAAGGGTAAAAGGAGATATGGACGATGATTTAGCAGTTATTCTCATAAACTTCACTCCTGTAGAACTGTGGGCTCCGAAAGTAACTAAGGAGAATGAGGAAAATAATTCGGCGGAAGATAATCTTGGGAATCCTTTTGTCTCAACGCTAGATTCCAATGAGGACATTGAATCCCCAATAGAGCCCTTATCCACACCTAATTCAGAATCAAAAAACAAGGAGATTGAAAAGCCAATTATGAGTGACGACTCTGTGGTAGACAAAACAGTTTCTGATACTATAGGAAAAGGTCCAATCGCAGATAGAGCTGATTCATTTGGAGATAAGGAAATATCCCATGAGAAGGAACAGCATTATGAAGCTAATGTCACAAGTATAAATTCTTCTGATACATCTTTCAATGACCTGTCAGAAACAGAAGAACCATCGGATGGTGGAATAGCTGAGGCCGAAGAGGAAACTCAATCTGAGGGAAACGAGCATCCTGCAGACAAACAAATTCACAAAAAGGAATATAAAAATTCTTTTGTTGAAAAAATAAAAGCAACGATGAAGATATGGCGCAACAATCATACGGATTAGACCAAGTGATGGAGAGTATGATGGAGATATCCAACATACTTGACTCTGAAACACGCACATCCTATAAAACAATTACTATAGGGAGAGGTAGACGGCAACAGCTTATCAATTCCACCGGACGTTTCTGTGTCGCTTTCAGAATGGAAGGGATCCGCTCGCAGCTCTGTTATCGCATTTGGAAAGAGCTTATCCCCGATGCGATGCAACGCTACAAGATGATAGGCAACCGGATTTCCAAAACTCAATTAGAGTATTTCTCCGGATTCCGTTATGTTCCGTCTGCACTAAAGATGAAATGTGATGGAAGCATACTTCCGGGAATAGTAATGGAATGGATTGAGGGTAAGAAACTTGATGCTTTTATGACCGAAGAATGGTCCACATTATCGGACATACAAAGGCTTACTTTTATACGGGACTTCTATTATATGTGTCATCAACTGCGGGAAAATGGCATTTCGCATGGTGATTTGTCTTGCATGAACATTCTTGTTACCCCTGAAAGACATATCCGACTTGTGGATTATGATTCACTGTTTGTCCCGGAAATGGGTAGAAATTTCTATCAAACAACCGGAGGAGCCCCCGCTTTTCAGCATCCAGATCGGACTAACGCAAGCTATCCTATGTTGTCCAGTCTTGAAGATGACAATTTCTCTCAACTGGTTATAGCTCTTTCTCTTTGGGTAGCTTATTTTGACCCGTCTATTACACAAAACTACGATGATTCAAACCTCTTATTTCTGCCGGCTGACATGAGTGGAGAAACCGGGTCGGAACGTTTAAGGAATCTAAAAAACTCTAACGGATGGAAACGTGCGGAGAAAGTTTCCACCAAGTTCGGACATATACCGATATTGATGAAGGGGTTGGAATCAATTCAGAATTCGGTCAATCAAGTTCCATCGCTTCTAAAATTCGCAAGCAAGGAAGTTATCTTATCAGCTGATTTTTACAGACTTCTTGACAGTGCAGGCCATAATGTTTCCTCTACGCAATTAGTGCCTTATTGTACAGCGTGTGGACAAAAATTCGGAAACGATGAATTTAAATTTTGTACTGCCTGCGGAACTAAGCGCCACACCTATACCGTATCATCAACATTTATACCATATCGTCATGAGCAAAGCATGTAACATTTGCGGTTTCAAAGAAAACCCGTTGGACGCTCTATTTTGTGGAGCGTGCGGTTCGAAATTACCTAAAACAATTGATACTGAAAAAGCAAAAGGAATTTCTAAAATTATCACTTCTGTTTTGAATCATGCGCGTGGCAAGGAGGGGCGGTCGATAATCGGCAGGAATGCTCCCTGCCCATGCGGAAGTGGCAAAAAATACAAAAACTGTCATGGACGCTAACGTTAGTGAGCGGTATATGCGGATTCTTTGGATATCTAAAACTCAAATCCGAATAATGTATGGAAAAGAAATGTTCCTCTTGCGGATTCGCAAATAATACTGATAATGCTCACTATTGTGCTAAATGCGGCAAGCCCACCGAATACCGGAAAGAACGACTCTATTGGAATCCTGCTAAAATGAAGTTTAAACAACAATTATATCCTATTAAATATGAATTGGTAGAATTAGAACAAACTACGCCGGATATTTCACAAATCACAGAGGTAAACACATACACTTTTGAATAAGTGGGAGATATAATTTAGAGTATAACAATATTTTAATTTTCAATATGCCAAAGAAATGTTCTTCATGTGGATTCTTAGATAATCCTGACCATGCTCACTTTTGTGGTAAATGCGGTAAAAACATCAAAAATTATGAATACTGGATGTTATACGACTATCACCGCTATACTCCTGTAGAGAAATCCAAATTGAAAGAATATGAACTATACGAGCAAGAGGCTAAATTGTCGATATGGAAGAAAATGTGGAAAAGTGTTAAGGACTTTTGGAGATGTTTAGACACACCTGAATGGCTAAAAGAGTTATTTGGCTTTATAATGTGTTGCATATTTGTTGGTATAATTTTGAGCATAGGTTATGGCATAATTACTGGCATACGTTATCTCATCGAGTTATGTCATTAGCATCCATTTTGACATCTATTACGTAAGCATGTAAGCACTCATTATATGGCTCTTGACGGCATTCCTCCGGATATCCGTAAGATTGATGTCCGTCATTGGATTTTTATAAGTTGGATTGGAGCGTAACCAGACATATTTTTGAATTATTGCGTGTGATAGATCAGAAAAGTATCATTTCTAATTACTTAGGCGTTGAACTTTCTCCTTCTACTGTATTGAACCGAGTATATCGGCACATTCATGACATTACAGATATTTTACGAAAATTAGTATTCGGTGAAACTGATTATATAACACTTCCGACAATAAATCTCGTAAAACAATTTGATCATTAATCAAAAATATAACTCAATGTGGACTACAATACCTTACGAGCATTATAGTCATACAGTAAGTGCTTATAAAAATCATTCGATAAATATATAACAATGGCAAAAAAATGTTCATCTTGTGGATTCACTAATAATCCTGACGATGCCCACTATTGTGGCAAATGCGGAAAAAACATAGCAGCATATGGCTATACTTGGAAATTATACAACTATAGTCATTATACAGCAGTGCCAGACTCCAAGCTAAAAGAATATGAACAATATGAAGAACGATCCAAGGCATCTTTCTGGAAAAAAATCGGATATTCCTTCTCTAGTTTGTGGACATCATTTGTAACGTGGTGGAAAGAATATGCTTGGGGTACGGCAGTTATATTAGGTGGAGGAATACTTATGGCTGCTACAATCATTGAGTTATGCTCATTAGTATATGATTTCTTTAACGATGACAACACGATATCTCGAATTGAGGTGAAAGGCAAATATGGTATTGGATATGATACTGACAAGCTTCTTGTTCCTGCCATCTATGACTCCATCTCCCCGAAAGCCTTGGATAATCAGTGGGTATTATATCACAAATCCATAGGAACAGTCGGGGTGGCTTATGTTACTGATTCAGTTCAACGAATTATAAAACCAGTCTATACAGAGGTCAAACAGTTAGGGAGATTCGGACCATTAGTGCTCAAAGACCGAAACAATTATTATTGGTTTTCAATTCGAGGAGAAATTACTAATCAACTTCCATTTGCTAGTGTATCTTGTATTGAACGGAACAATCCGCAAGCTTTTATCGTAAAGCATGGTTCCGGTTATTTTGACCTTATCAGTAAAGAAGGCAAGGCCTTGACTAACGAACAATTCAGTCAGATAATAGTGGACGAAGATAGCGTTATACGTGCGAAATTCTACAAAAGCAGTAGTAATTATGGATGCAAATTGTTTGATTACAATGGTTACCTATTGACGAATAGGACATTTCGGTCTGTTGACGTGTTTTCTGATGGTGTTGCTTGGTGCACTGTCGATAGAGCAGACTTACAAAACTTCCAACGTTCTGTTATTGATCGTCAAGGAAACCTTTTGTTTAGTATCTCACCAACCGTAAGTCAAACTAAATTCAGTGATGGCATTGGATTCTACCGGACTTCGTGGTCATCGTATCAATACATTGCTGTAGATAAATCCGGGAAGAAACTGTTTACTATCAAAGCACAGTCCGTATTACCGTATACTATGGGAGTCGCTCCGGTATATAAGAGTAATAATTACTCCAACAGAAAAATGGGATTTATTGACAAGAATGGAAAAACTGTAATTCCCTTCAAATATGTCGCTACGTATGGTAATCCTCATTTTGACAAAGATAGTCTTATGGAGGTTAGCTTTGATAGTGTTCAGGGTAAGCTCCATAGAAATGGAGTTTTTACACCCAATAAATAGAATTGGCGGATTCAGAAAAGCTAAACAGAGTATGAAATGTAAGTACTCAAATTAGGATCTATTTTTAGAATATCTACTTTTGCTGTGATTAAAGTTGACTTCTATGTATAGTTTAGCCGGAGAACGTAAGAATTCGTTGTTTTTCGGAAGCGGAAAGATGGCCGGTGTATCGGCTGCATACCATACGACCATATCGACCTGCAAGATGCAAGGCATCCCTGTACTGCAATATCTGAAGGAACTCTTCAAACAGATAGTGCTTGGTCGTACCGATTATGAAAATTTATTGCCGATGACTATCGGGATAATCAATAATAAACATCAAAAAACAATCCGACTTTTAACGATATTTATAAGAAAAGCCGCTTAAATGCGGGTTTCATTATAGGATATGTCAAAATTGGACGCTAACCTACTAATCTAATGCTTTCACCACTATTCTATATTAGTAATCAAAAATATACCTAATTCGTTTAGCGTAACAATACTCTAATTTTCAATATGGCAAAGAAATGTTCTTCATGTGGATTCTCAGATAATCCTGACAATGCTCACTATTGTGGTAAGTGCGGTAAAGATATTGACATATATGGACGGTGGAACGTATACAACGCTACTCGGTGGAGGATATACGACCCTAACCGCCATGCTATCATAGATAGGGATAAGCTAAAAGAATATGAAGAACTCGTACGATACAAACAACTTTCTACATGGAAGAAGATGGGGCGAATTGTCGAAGAATTAAATGATGTTATATGGAATAGTGCATGGACACTTCTCATATTTATACCCATACTTTTCGGCATAGGTTTTGGTATAGCATATGGTATAAATTATGTCGTTAACATCCTATTGTGACATCTATTATCTTACATCATAAGTCTCTATCTTTACCGTTGTAGTGAAACTCTCTATCCTTATGTACAGCGCAATGATTTTGAAAAATCGTCATTTCTCTATAAAACTGAAGGTAAACGCAAAGGAATTTCCATCAACTCCTTTTGTCTACGTCAAGTCATACCTTACTTATCGTGATTTTAATAATTAGTTCGCGAAGCCTCTTAAGCAAATAGTCTCAGTTCAGATTGACGATTTGCCCTCTTCTGATGATTCTCTGAACGCCACCAAATCCAGTCTGTTATGAACATACTTCGGAAGGAGCCGTTGTGAAGTAAATTCGGACAATTTCTTAGCCACTATTCAGACCTGTAATGGTCTTGCATTCGTAAAAGCAATTTAGACTATAACAGTTTAAAAAGATCGGAAGAAAAGCTGGAGTGTCTATGTTGACTATTTCCAAGATAATCCACCAGAGCTGCACACTTATTATTTGCATAAGAAGAATTTAAGAAAAACAAAAGGCATCGTATTCAGCCTTTTGTTTGTAAACACACTTTTAAAGACAAACTTCCTGTAAACCTTGTAGCGGACTCAATTTGTTTTCATTACCCGTTCCAGGTCAGTTGCCGATATTGTAAAATCATTTCCCTGCCTGATCCGTTCCAATACCAGGTTGCCTACTTTCCGGGCATCTTCTTCCAAAGCAAACCCTTTCCGCCCCGGAAGGGAAGGTATGTATGGTTGGCAGATCACTACCCGGTCGCCACAAAGAATCTGATAACCATATCCGTTCCCATTTTCTGTTTCAATTACTTTGAGACGATACGTACAAGCTTCATGCCGATCATAGAAAAAGAGGACTGAGACAGCGCAGGCAACACATATCATACAAAGTAGCTTCTTATTCCTCTTCATATTCATAAGGTTTCAGTTCCCAGGTATCGTCAAAGTAAGAACTCGAACCACTGCCACCCGTCGCAACAATACCCCGAGTCCCGGTAGAGAAGCAAACAGCATGAATACGGGTACTTCCTTCAAACGCCGTCAGGTCGTCACCTTCCCAAAGATCGGTTGTCGGATCATAAATCCAATAATTCGAATAATAGCTTCCTCCGGCAGTGGAACCCAGAGTCAGATAAGCTTTTCCATCGATCACAAAACTGACTCCATAGGAACGGACAATAGATGTATAGTCATCATCGTAATCATCATCACTCGTATTGGCGATGTCTCTCAGTTGTGTCCAAGGTGTAGCAGCGGAAGGGTCGAAGCACCAGAAGTCCGATACATCGGAATTATTGTTCTGCCCTCCGCAGACATAAGCTTTCCCGTCGATGACAAATGCCGTACCTCCCTGACGCTTTTGTCCTCCGAAACCATTCACGATAGTCCATTGTGAACCGGCTGCGGCTGTAGGGTCGAAACGATAAAAGTCCTTCAGGTAATTATCGTTGTAACCGGTTCCCACATAACCATAATTATCAATCCCGAAGCCAAGGGCATAATAGCGGGCTCCTCCCTTGAAGTCGTCCATCTGCCTCCAACTATTCGTTTCCGGATTATACTCCCACGTATCGGACAGGTATTTCTGATCGGGATTGTATCCGGTAGTGACATACCCTTTGCTACCTACCGAGAAGCCGGTGGCAGCATTGCGGACCGTACCGGGCATATCGGCACGCTGAGTCCACCAGTCATTGTCGATATCATATTCCCAAGTATCAGCGAGCCGGGTCGTTTTTCCGTTATAGCCTCCGCAGATGTACCCTTTGTTGCCAATGGTGAAACCGGCAGCATCGGTCCGTGCTACCCCGTCAAAGTCCGAACGCCGGTACCATACTCCGGCCGTAGAGGAAGCATCTTCCGTACAGGCACACAAACAAAAGAGTATGGCACAAAGCACCAATGCTCCGGACGCGGATTTACTCGCTACAGTTTTTTCTATTCCAGTCATTCTTTTATTCTGTTTTTTAATCGTTAATTACTGACCGCAAATGTAGACGACATCAGTAAGGGTGAAAAAAAGGATCGACTAACAGGCACATTCTCTCTACCAACCAAAATGCAGTCGATAAATCATTCCGGTTAGTCGATAGTTTTTTTACAGGGAAGAGAAATCGACTTCTTTTGCGGCAAAATTATCCGATTAATGAAACAGAAAACCCTATCATTTTTATTCATCACTCTTTTAATATCCCTCCTTGCCTCTTGCCGGGACGAACTGTCAACAGTAGGAGGCAAATGGGTGGAAAGTTCCCTGCGGACGGTGCAGACCGATACTTGCACGGTCCGCATCAGCACTATCCTGAGTGATTCTCTTGCCACATCGGGCGACACAATCTGCCAGATAGGAACCATTGACGATCCCGTCTGGGGCAAAATAAAAACCGCTTTCTATGCAGAATATGACGTACCGGGAGTTTCATTCAGCGAAGACGCCGATTATGGTTTCGATTCCATTACCATCCGGTTCTACTCTTCGGGCAACTATCTGGGAGATACTCTGAATCCGCAACGCATCTCACTGCACAGCCTCTCAGAAAATCTGTCGCTGGACGAAGGATACTTGTATAGTAAATCGACAGTGGCTTACCATGCCACTCCCTTAGCTTCGTTCACCTTCACTCCCACTCCGGACGAAACCACCCGGGAACACGAAATCCGCCTCCCCGACGAATGGGGACTCGAGTGGTTCGAACGTTTCCAAAACGGATCACGCGAGATGGAGTCACAGGAATACTTCCGCGACTATTTCAAGGGCATTGCATTCATTCCCGAAGAGGGAGGAAGTTGTATCAACGGTTTCATGGTGAATGATTCAAGCCTGTGCATCACACTTTATTATCACCAGACGAAAACAGACGCAACGGAACTGTCCGCCAGTTTCCCGGCCAACAGCGACCTGAGGTTCAACCAGGTCAGTTGTGACCGTAGCCAGACAGCCCTCTCCTCCTTACAAAGCGGAATCAATAATGGGCTTCCTTCGGAAAAGTCCGACCACCAGGCCTACCTGCAAGGACTGACGGGAATGTATCTCAACATCGACTTCCCATTCCTCAATGACTTGCGCGCCGAAGGCAGACTGGTAACTATCGAAAGTGCGCTCCTCCGCCTTTATCCGGTAAAAGAGACGTATGGCGAACGGTATCCTCTCCCCGAATCGCTGACACTATATACAGCCGACGAAAACAATGTAACGGAAGATGTCGTGACGGATATTTCAGGCAGTTCGGTACAAACCGGAAGCCTGGTAACGGACGAAATGATGGGAGAAGAGACCTATTACTCTTTCGATATTACCTCTTTCCTGCAAAGCAATCTGGGGACGGTGGGATACAACCGGAAAATCCTTCAGCTGATGCTTCCGGACAATTTGTTTTTCACCACCCTGAGTGGAGTCGTATTCGGAGATGCCGGCCATCCGGACAGTAGCCCCGTGAAACTAACCATACTTTATAAAACATATAACCCATGAAAAGACAGCTGATTCTACTGCTTACGCTTTGTCACTCCACCTTATTAATATATAGTCAGAACACAACCAATTCCCCTACATCCATGTTCGGCCTGGGCGAACTTTCAACCGGAGAAGGCGGACAGTACGCCGGACTGGGCGGAGCGGGAATCGCCCTGCAAAGCTATAACTTCCTGAATACTGCCAATCCGGCCTCACTTACCGCCATCGAAGGACAACGTTTTCTGATAGACGCCGGACTGATGGGGGCATACAAAATCTACACCCAAACCGGAACAAGCAATCATTCGGTAGTGGGAAACCTGAATAACCTCAGCATCGGTTGCCGTCTCACTCCCCATTGGTACGGGGCTGTATTTATGGCACCGGTCAGCAGTATGGGATACGCTATCACACTGGATCAGGACATCACGGGAACCGGAAATTCCACCGTATCATCACTTTTTGAAGGAGAAGGGGGGCTATCTAAAATGGGTATCAATACCGCCTACCGCCTTTTCAAAGGTTTCTCTGTCGGTGCTAATCTTTCGTACGTGACCGGAACTATCAAACAAACAGAGACTCAGGGAAGTCTCAGTGTGGAAGAGAGTTCTTACAAGCATGCTTTTTATGTCGATTTCGGCGTGCAATACAAGTTTTCTCTAAATAGGGATAAGTCCATTGTAGCAGGGTTTGTATACGGGTACTCACAAGATCTGGCACAAGACAACAATCTGTCGGTGAGCAGTTCGTCGGGCAGCGAGTCGATTGATGAAAGCCAACGTTATGTGCGCCAATGCCTCCCGCAGTTTATCGGGGCGGGATTATCATACAATAGCCTCCGCTGGATGCTGACAGCCGAATACAAATATACGGATTGGAGCCGCATGAAGTCTTCAAAAAGCAACGTCCGCTTCGAAAACCAACACCGGTTATCGGCAGGTATGGCCTACACAGCAGGCAATATCTACCGCAATCCGGTGAAACTGTTACTCGGAGCGGGCGTCAACAATTCATATATGGTCATCCAGAAGAAGAAAGCAACCAACTACTACATCAGTGCAGGAAGCAACTTCACTCTCTATAACGGAAATGTCCTCTCGTTAGGAGTGAAATACAGTGATCAACTCCATCTGCCCAACGGTATGCAACGGGAACAAGGGCTGGCACTCTTCTTCAACTTTACCTTCTCGGAACGGACATACCGGGCGAAAATACAATAGACTAATCACGGAACACTTCTTCCTGCTTCAGAACGTAAGCATCGGCCAAAGCACCGGTAGCAGGTTGTTTCTCATTGTTCAGCATCACCAAGCTGCCCTCCTGCACCTTAAAGTAAGAGACTTCGCCTCCTTTTTCAGTAAGTGTCAGCAGATTGTCTTTTACCGTGAATGTGCCGGTTTCATCAAACTCGGCATCTTTGCGATCAATGTAAAGCCAGTGGTATGTATAAGTGCGGTCCTTTTTCAGGGTCAGAGTCAGTTCTATGCCCGGACAATCGGCAGCCGGAATCGTACCTTTGTAAACTCCATAGTAATCGAGAGAGGTTTCGGCAGTGTGCATATCTACCACTTGTGTGGTATCGCTGCCTGCCGCAGACACATCGGCTTTCTTCGCATTTGTACAACCTACAGCAGTTAAAGTGATGAATGCTGCTGCCATCCAATAAAGATTCTTTTTCATCGGTTTAAGTTTTTATAAATGAAACATTAAAATATGATAGCAAAGATAAGCGTTCATTTCCATATTTAAGGATATTCAGCTATCTTTGTCGCATAAATATTAATAAAAACGACATAATAATGAAAAAGACAATCCTCCTGGCCGCTTTAGGCTTGATCAGTCTGAGCGCATTGGGCAAAGACAAACCAAAAGAAGAAGGCTTCGTTTTCACGACAGTGAAAGAAAACCCGATTACATCCATCAAAAACCAGAATCGTTCAAGCACTTGCTGGAGCTTCTCGAGCCTCGGCTTCCTCGAATCGGAACTGCTCCGTACGGGAAAAGGCGAATACGATCTTTCTGAAATGTTCGTTGTACACCACACAATGGTTGACCGCGCCGTTAACTATGTCCGCTATCATGGCGACAGCTCCTTCTCTCCGGGCGGAAGCTTCTATGACATCATGTTCTGTATGAAGAACTACGGACTTGTTCCGCAAGAAGCCATGCCGGGAATCATGTATGGTGACTCACTGCCCGTTCACAACGAACTGGATGCAACAGCGGAAGGTTATGTAAACGCCATTGCCAAAGGCAAACTGAAGAAACTGACTCCGGTATGGAAAAAGGGTCTTTGCGCCATCTATGACACTTACCTCGGACAATGTCCGGAGAACTTCACTTACAAAGGTAAAGAATATACTCCGATGACTTTTGCACAGTCTCTGGGTTTGAATCCGGACGACTATGTATCTCTGACTTCATACACACACCACCCCTTCTATTCACAGTTTGCCATCGAAATTCAGGACAACTGGCGCAACGGATTGTCATACAACCTGCCGCTTGACGAATTCATGGCTGTAATGGACAATGCTGTAAAAAACGGATACACGTTCGCATGGGGTAGTGACGTCAGCGAAGAAGGATTTACCCGTGACGGCATCGCTGTAATGCCGGACGCAGCCAAGGGTGCTGAACTGACAGGTTCGGATATGGCCCGCTGGACCGGAATGACCGCCGCCGACAAACGCAAAGAGCTGACTTCAAAGCCACTGCCGGAAATTAAAGTTACTCAGGAAATGCGCCAGACGGCTTTCGATAACTGGGAAACAACCGATGACCACGGAATGATTATCTACGGTATCGCCAAAGACCAGAACGGAAAAGAATACTTTATGGTGAAAAACTCTTGGGGCACTAATAACAAGTACAAAGGTACCTGGTATGCTTCTAAAGCTTTCGTTGCTTACAAGACTATGAATATTCTGGTTCACAAAGATGCGCTTCCTAAAGATATCGCAAAGAAACTGGGAATCAAGTAAGAAACTACAAGTTACAGAGCCACGGGCTGTAGTCTGCAAGGTGTAATCCACTTGTAGATTACAGCCCGTTCTTATGGCCTGTAACCCGACCTTAACTGCTGATACAAATCTTGTTGATATATTCTGTAAACCTCTCCTTATAATTGTCGCCGACAGGTATGTATATATTCTTATTAAAAATGATGCGCAACCGTGAGACCTCCGTTATTTTCCGGAGATTGACGATATAGGAGCGATGTACCCTCATAAACATTTCTTGCGGCAGACGCTCTTCCAGTTTTCTCATACTCAGCAGAGTGACTACCGGCTTATCCGCCATATTCGTGTAAATGCGCACATACTCACTCATGCCTTCGATATAACAAATATCCGCCACATTGATACGGATAATCCTGGATTCGGACTTCACAAACAACGAACCGTCCCGTTCCAGCAAATCCGGTTCTGCCCCTCCCCCGTAATCCTGCAAATGATACTCAAACTGCCTGCGTGCCTTATCCGCAGCCTTCAGTAGATCCTGAAACTCGAACGGCTTCAACAGATAGTCCACCGCATCCACTTTAAAACCTTCAACAGCATATTCCGGATAGGCGGTGGTAAAGACAATCAGAGGTTTCACTACCAATGAACGCACCAGATCGAGTCCGTTCAGGTCCGGCATATGAATATCGACGAACATCAAGTCAATTTCTTCTTCAGAAAGCACCTGCATGGCACCGAAAGCATCCTGACAGGAAGCAATTAGTTGCAGGAAGGGGACACGTGAAATATAACCTACCAATTGTTCAAGCGCCAACGGCTCGTCATCAATAGCAATGCATTTTATCATAACAGAGGAATGATTAATAAAACGTTAAAACTACCCTCGCGCTCGTTAATAGACAGAGTATAGTCCTGCCCGAACAAAAGCCTCAACCGCTTACGGACATTTTCCAATCCGATGCCATGATTCTGTTCACCGGATTTTCCCCAATTGCTGTTGGAACAGCGAAACGCAAGTTTCCCATCTTCTACAGTCATGGCAACCCGTATGAACGACTCTTTCTGATAACTCACTCCATGCTTAAACGCATTCTCTACAAAAGAGATAAAGAGTAAAGGCGGTATCTGTACTTTTGGTATTTCGCCGGGCATGTCGCACATGATGCAAACCTTATCGGTATAACGAAGCTTCATCAGGGTAATATAGTTATCGAGAAACTGTATCTCACGCGAAAGCAAAATCGTTTTATTACTTGCTTCGTAAAGCACATAACGCATCAGTTTAGAAAGTTCGACAATGGTCTTCTTGGCTTTCCCGGCATCCATATCGACCAGTGCATGAATGTTGTTGAGCGTATTCATAAAAAAATGCGGATTGATCTGATACTTCAGATATTGCAATTCCGATTGCAGATGCTGGTGTTCCAACTCTTTCAGTGCCTCTTCATCCCGCATGGACTTGAATAGAAGCTTGATAGCCACATTGAACCCCACTACCAGTAAAGCCAGTGAGAAACGTCCAAAAAGATAACCCGGCAAAGGAAAAGGCCCCTGCCGGAGCGGATCCAACACTCGCAAGGCC
>ERZ1023687.119-NODE-119-length-25622-cov-8.494309_pt1 | contig 25622 bp, 19 predicted proteins | sample MGYA00380346_ERZ1023687 | MGnify/ENA primary metagenome ERZ1023687 (study PRJEB33179, sample SAMN07449028) | human gut metagenome | biome: Human-gut; feature: Human associated habitat; material: Faeces | host: Homo sapiens | place: India:Kasaragod | collected...
TCAGCACGACACGGCTCTCGCATGTATCTCCTTCGTAATTGAACATCATATTCAGAACCTGGGTATTATCAAAGTTGAGTTGTTCGGAGACAAAACGATTGGCCGCCGTCTCGAAAAAGGTACTCCGGATAATTCCCATCGTAAGATAAATAGCCGGACACATAGTCAGAATCACGATGAATACGATATATTGACGTACCTTCTTTTCACGGTTCTTGTCTACAAACTCTTTCCGCTGGAAGTGCATCAGCCGTACACCGATAAACGTGGCAAGACTGATAAATACGGAATTGATGAAATAGAGGTAGAATGCTCCCAGAAAATAGATCAGATTGCCGGAAGCCAACCCATAACCTGCCGTACAGAGAGGCGGCATCAATGCAGTAGCAATGGCAACACCCGGAATCACATTTCCTTTCTCTTTGGTAGAAAGGGCAACCACTCCGGCAAGTCCACCGAAAAGTGCGATGAAAACGTCATAAATTGTCGGTGACGTGCGTGCCAGCAACTCCGACTGCGCTTCGGCAATGGGAGTAAACAGGAAAAAAATAGTAGCCGTCGTCACGCTGAACGCCGTAGTAATCAGGAAGCTTTTCAGAGAGCGTTTCATCAACTCAAAGTCGTTCAGCCCTACCGATAGCCCCACTCCCATGATTGGTCCCATCAACGGTGAAATCAACATGGCACCAATAATGACGGCCGTCGAATTGACATTCAGTCCGAGTGAGGCCATGAAGATAGCAAAAATCAGAATCCAGAGGTTAGCCCCTTTGAACTCCACACCTTTCCGGATGGAATCAACCGTTGCCAGTTCGTTGTCTTTGTCCTTTCTCAGGTCCAGATATTCTCTGAGAAATGCCTTAACGGCAAAAATGTTTCGATTGTCTGCCTTCATAACTATTTCTTCTTAATAAATCGGTTAATCACAGGAATCTGGCTCAATGGCAAATCCGTCCGGATAACATAAGCCACAAATATCAGTAACAAAACGGTACGGAAAGCCAGACGAAGTACCACATTTTGAATAGGTACCAGCTCTCCTGCCGCATAGAGCACTGCTGTAAGCAACACATACATACCGAGGTGCTTCAAGTCATAATGGATAGGGTATTTTTTCTGTCCGATCCAATAAGACAGAACCGTAATTACCCCATATCCGGCTACCGAAGCCCATGCCGAGGCCACGAATCCGTAAGTGGGAACCAGCAGTACATTCATTCCCACGATAATAGCACATCCGACCATGGAGAAATAAGCTCCCCAACGAGTTTCATCGATCAGCTTATACCAGAACGAGAGGTTAAAATAGATGCCTTTGAATATTTCCGCGCCAATCACGATGGCTACCACACTAAGTCCAGCCCAATAATCGGGTGCCACCATATAACGCAAAATATCGAGATAGAACATAACTGTCAGAAAGGCAAGCAAGGCAAAAATAAGGAAATACTTCATCGCCTGGGCATACATCCGGCGATTGTCTCCTTCACGTTCCCTGCCAAATACAAACGGCTCATAGGCATAACGAAAAGCTTGAGTGAACATAGCCATCACCATGGCAATCTTGGTGGCAGCACCGTAAATGCCGAGTTGCACCAGCCCTTCCTGACGATCGGTAAAGAGGAAAGGATAGATAATCTTATCCACCGTCTGGTTCAAAATGCCCACCAGGCCAAAAATCAATATCGGAAAAGAATAGACAAGCATCCGCTTCAACAGTGCCTTGTCCACCCGATAGGCAAAGCCACGAAGCTCGGGAATCAGGCAAAGAAGTTGCAAACAGGTTGTTATCAGATTGGTGACAAAGATGTACCCTACCAGATAGGTCGGATTATAGAACCAATCCACCGATGCGGGAAAATGCACATGCAACCACGGGCAAAGCAACAGGAAGAACAGGTTCAGAACGATATTGGCAATGATGGAAACGAACTTAATGGCAACAAATTTAATGGGACGCTTTTTATAACGCAGATAAGCGAACGGGATGCACAGGAAAGAATCGAGCGCCATGACCACTATCATCATCCCGATGAAGTCAGGATGATCGCCATAGTCCAGAAAATTAGAGACAGGCTGAAGGAATGTCAGACAAAGGACGGCAAAGATAAGTGAAATACCTCCTACCGAGATCAGTGAATTGGCATATACTTTTGCCGGATCTTCTTCCGACTTATTGGCAAAACGGAAAAAACCGGTCTCCATCCCGAACGTCAACAGTACCATAATCAACCCCGCCCAGGCATATACGTTGGTGACAACCCCATATCCGCCGGATGCGGCAGGTAAGACCGCTGTATATAACGGCACCAACAGATAGTTCAGAAACCTACCAACCATACTACTCAGCCCATACAGGGCTGTATCTTTTACCAATGACTTTAATCCGGCCATGTTGTTTTTGTGTATCTAATCATTAAACAGTGTCTTCTGACTATCGTAAAGGCTGCGCCCAAGATGTTTGTAAGCCAGCTCCGTCACCTCACGTCCCCGGGGAGTACGCTTCAGGAACCCCTCCTTGATAAGGAATGGCTCGTATACTTCCTCAATCGTTCCGGCATCCTCACCCAGGGCAGTGGCAATCGTTGTCAATCCCACCGGACCACCCTTAAACTTGTCAATAATGGTGCAGAGAATCTTATTATCAATTTCATCCAGTCCGTATTTATCGATGTTCAGTGCTTCAAGCGCATAGTTGGCAATCTCCGTGTCGATAGATCCCGAACCTTTCACCTGTGCAAAGTCGCGCACCCTGCGCAGCAGCGCATTGGCTATACGAGGGGTTCCACGACTCCTTGAAGCTATCTCACCGGCTGCCTGAGACGAACAAGGCACGTCGAGTATACCTGCCGAACGGCGGATAATGCCACTTAATATATCGTCGTCATAATACTCCAAATGCAGGTTGATACCGAAACGGGCACGCAAAGGAGCCGTCAGCAAACCGCTGCGGGTTGTTGCCCCCACCAGTGTAAACGGGCTCAGATCAATCTGGATACTACGGGCCGAGGGTCCCTTATCGATCATGATATCGATACGATAGTCCTCCATGGCCGAATAGAGATATTCTTCCACTACCGGTGAAAGACGGTGAATCTCGTCGATAAACAACACGTCATTCGGTTCAAGACTGGTCAGCACCCCGGCCAGATCACCCGGTTTGTCGAGTACCGGTCCGGAAGTTATCTTAAATCCCACTCCCAACTCGTTAGCGATAATATTCGATAAAGTAGTCTTTCCCAATCCGGGAGGTCCATGCAGCAATACATGATCCAGCGCTTCACCCCTCAGGCGAGCCGCCTTGACAAAAATGCGGAGATTATCGACCACCTTGTCCTGCCCGTTGAAGTCTTCAAAGCTCAATGGACGGAGGGCGTTCTCGAAATCCCGTTCTCTGCTGGTCAGTTGATGATCCCGTATATTAAAATCTTCTTCCATTTCTTTTTTATAAATAGGTAGCAAAGATATAGATTTCATCACAGAGTAGCACAGCGTTTCACAGAGTTTTTCCTTTGAAACGAGAAGTTCACCACAGAGGACACAGAGTTCACAGAGGATGACATCCCTATAAGCAAGAGATTAAATCTCTCGGTTCCCCGGATCCCTGTAGCCAATCCTGCAATGCCCCAATTAACGCTTCATGTAATATTTTCGTTCGGCTTCCGTCAGTTTTTCTATCGAATAACGCAACATAGTTCGTGGCATCACCATCCTGTATTTATCCAAGAATTGCAACAGCAAGTCCCGGTCCTTCTTTCCCATCTCACGGAGCATCCAGCCTATAGCCTTCTGCATCAGGTCGTGCTTATGCTGCAACAACAACTCTGCCAGACGAAGAATATCGGTGAAATCGTTATTTCTGATCAAAGTAACAGTAGCCACTACCGCGATGCGCTGCTCCCACAGCAGATTACTCTCAGCCAGCCGATAAAGATCGTCACGTGATTTATCTCTCAGATATTCGCCTACAATATAAGGAGCCGACAGGTCTACCAAATCCCAGTTGTTAATACGTTCCGTTTGAGACAGATAGAAACGATAGATAGCCTCCCGCTCTTTCTCGTCGGACTTTTTAAACCGTTCCACCATCATCAGCAATGCACACAACCGGCATTCGTGCCACTCCGACTGAAGCAATTCGGCCATTACCTCAAAAGGGATGTCCTTATGCCTTTTAGCCACAATACGAGTATTGGGCACTACTACCCCAAGAAACTTGTCACCTTCGCCATACTGTCCTTTCCCGGTTTTAAAGAATCCGGGAAGATATTCCCGCTTCACCGGATCAACATAAGTCTCCAGCTCCTTTTGAATTTCTATCGATTTCATCGAGACAATTAAGTTTATAAAGTTACATCCTGACAAAAATAGGCAAAAAAGCCACAATGAATAGAAACATATTCTTAATTTTGTAGGAAAATTAACGGGCATATTTATGGTTCTAAATTATATCTGGATTGCGTTCTTTGTGATTGCTTTCGTAGTTGCCGTCTGCAAACTCCTGTTCTTCGGCGATACCCAAATATTCACGGAGATTATCAATTCTACTTTCGATTCATCTAAAACAGCATTCGAGATTTCCCTCGGACTCACCGGTGTCTTGTCCCTTTGGCTCGGAATAATGAAAATCGGTGAAAACAGCGGACTGATCAATGCCCTCTCACGCTGGCTGAGTCCGGTCTTCTGCCGCTTGTTTCCGGATATTCCGAAAGGACATCCGGTCATGGGTTCTATTTTTATGAATATGTCTGCCAATATGCTGGGACTCGACAATGCCGCTACCCCCATGGGACTGAAAGCCATGAAAGAGTTACAGGAACTGAACCCTAAGAAAGACACCGCCAGTAACCCCATGATTATGTTCCTGGTGATAAATACTTCCGGATTGATCATCATCCCTATCAGCATTATGGTCTACCGGGCACAGATGGGAGCTGCACAGCCAACGGATATTTTCATCCCCATCTTGCTAAGTACCTTTATCTCCACACTGGTAGGAGTCATCACTGTCAGTATTTCCCAGCGCATCAATCTGATAAACAAAGCGATATTGACACTTATGGGTTGCCTGAGCCTTTTCTTTGGCGGAATCATTTACCTGACAGCTACGCTTTCACGCGAAGATATGGGAATTTATTCAACCTTGACAGCCAATGTGATCCTGTTTTCTGTCATCATATTATTTATCGGCACAGGCATTCGAAAAAAAATCAACGTATACGATTCTTTTGTAGAAGGTGCCAAAGAAGGCTTCACCACAGCAGTCCGCATCATTCCTTACCTGGTGGCATTCCTCGTTGGAATCGCGGTTTTCCGTACTTCGGGGGCTATGGATATACTCGTTGGAGGTATCGGCTCCATTGTGGCATTCTGTGGACTTGACACCGGTTTTGTAGGTGCACTGCCGACTGCCTTAATGAAATCACTCAGTGGAAGCGGTGCCAATGGCTTGATGATCGATACCATGAAGCAATTCGGACCCGATTCATTTGTCGGACGTGTGAGCTGTGTGGTTCGCGGAGCTTCCGATACCACTTTCTATATTCTGGCTGTTTACTTCGGCAGCGTAGGCATCACGAAAACACGTAATGCGGTGACGTGCGGACTGATTGCCGATTTTGCCGGAATCATTGCAGCAATTCTAATCAGTTATTTATTCTTCTTTTAAAATAAAAACAATTATGGCCGTAACTTATCAAACAGAGGGTGTCAAAATGCCCGATATCAAGAAACGCGAGACTACCGAATGGATCAAAGCCGTAGCTGCCACTTATGGGAAAAGAATCGGTGAAATCGCCTATATATTCTGTTCGGATGAAAAAATACTGGAAGTAAACCGCCAGTACTTGCAACATGATTACTATACAGACATCATCACCTTCGACTATTGTCAAGGTGACCGTCTTTCTGGAGATTTATTTATTAGCCTGGAAACGGTAAAGACTAACTCAGAGCAATTCAATACGACTTATGACGAGGAATTACACCGTACCATCATTCATGGAATCCTCCACCTTTGCGGCATTAATGACAAGGGCCCCGGAGAGCGGGAAATCATGGAAGCGGCAGAAAACAGGGCATTGGCTATAAGGAAACAATAAAGATAAAAAAGGAGATAGAATAAAGTGGGCACATTCATAAAGAGTCCAAATCAGCAGCAAACCATTGCCGCTTGTTTCGATAAATAAAAACTTGTTCTTCTCTTCCTTCACTTTTATCACGAAGCCATAACAATGCATTGGTTGGTACTTCAAACGTAACTGATTTGCCAACAGCCTTTTTACGTCCTAATAAACACCAGCCTAATATGCCATTTTGGTAGAATAATTCATATTCATGTCCCTCCCGTATATAGTTATCATCTGTACGTGGGATAAAAAGTATTTTAGATATACTGTTTTTTTTTCCTAAATCATATCTTAACGTTGGTATCGTATCTTTCTTATATATGTGGCTTAACACATTACCGTCTATTGTTTTTTCTATATATTTCATGGTATCTATAGGGGTCATCTGTATCTTTTTAATCATTGATGTATCTGAAAATAATTGTAACTCTGCTAATTGCAAAAGTTTTTCGGGAGGACAATATCGAACATATCTGAACTTATTATGATTTTTGGAATCTAAGACCTGATAAGTATAATTTAGAGTGTCATTAAAAGTACAAATTCGTAAAGGATGTTTAAAGTTTACATCATTATCACCTTCTAAAAATGATCCAATTTGACTATATGACCATTTTAAAATCCGTGGTATTAATGGCATTTTTCTCCTAAAGACAGCTTCTTCCTTTATATTTATATTAGGCTTCAATAACTGAATATAGTTATCGGTACATAAAATAAAAGGCCATCCAATTGGTTCAAATTCTCCATTTCGATTGTAATAAACAGGCATATAAATAAGATTAGGTTCTAAGTTCATAAAACGCACACAATTATTACTTTCTATCATGCCAATATCTATCGGACGCCATCCATCAATAGAAAATACAGATAAATATGCGGTTTCTATCTCCCGGTTTTCAATAGGGACTAAAATACTGTTTTTACCAAAATAATCAGCTGTTACGTCTTTCCAATATAATCCATTTTCTCCACCAAAAGATACACCAAAAATCTCTTTCTGCTTTATTTGGGATTGTTGGATGCCGTAGCATTGTCTATATACTTTTCCTTTTTTACGACCGTCAGATTGGACACTATCCCTTTTAGCTTTTAGCCCATCAAATCCCATTTGAATAAATCGCCCCGTAGTATCACGTAGGACTGTCCAGCCATGAGAATGTTGATAATCTGGCGAATATGGCATAAAATCCGCTGCGACAGGAATGCCACATGCACGCATTGCATAAAGTATTAAATCGTTTGTTTCACGGCAAGATCCTAAACGATTATAAAAAAGAAAAACACCATTTAAATGAGGGACATTCCAATCAATACTATAATGATATGCCTGTTTTGAAAGCTCATTATTTATTATTTGACAAGCAATCGCTACATCACTACCTCGATATAAAGAATCAAGTAAATTACCATAATAATGATGATAAAGTTTACGCCAGTCGGATAAGGGTTCATCTCCGATACGATAGGGAAGTATTAATTCACAAAAGTCAGAGAAAGTTAGGCTTTTATTCCATGGCCTTTGTTTCCATTCTTGAAAGGCCAAATCTATATTGCTAATTAGAAAATCCGATTTAATAACTTTGGAATCAGACACCTTTACTAAGGTATGATAATTAAACCTACTCCAATATTTTTTTTCTTGTGATAAATCTTCTCCTTTTAACTCCTTGATTATCAAATTTTGCAATGTATCAAGTTCACTACCACTATAAGCATACCAATGAGGCATGTTTTTTATTAAGAACTTAGCAGCCTCTAATTTTTGTGGATCATCCTTATAATGATACAAAACTTTTTCTAGTTCACTTCGATTTTCACCTGCAAAATCCAAGGCTGTTTCTAATGTATATTCTTTTTTTATAACGCAGGAGCTCCCCCCCATTATCGCCAATATAGTGATGAGTATTAATCCTGTTTTAGAAATTAAATTGTTTCTCATGATAACAAAATTGATAGTTAATGCTGTTTAATGTTAGAGTAGTATAGTCCAAAGCTTGTTTATAAAGGAAAATAGCTTTTAGGGTAGCTCATTTAATTCGTAGCCATACCAAATTTGGAATTTCCGTTTATACATTGATTCAAATAATAATTTATCTGTTGATATTGAATCAAAAATAGATTTAGGATCAGGCCTTTCCTTAAAAAAAACAAATTTCAGTACATTATATTTGTGTTTATCACCCAATAGATACCAAGGAGTGGAAAGATTAGGCAAATCTTTTACGGCTTTTTCTAAGTATTTTTTTGCTCTTAATTTATGTCCACACCAATAGGTGATATATCCTAAATGGGCTAAATCAATAATAGAAGTATTATTGTCGACATGTAATAATGATAGCTGATTATGCAATAATTGGTAGTAGTGCTGATCTACCTTTTTTATCTCTAAAATATATTCTGAGTTCAAAATGCGAGGGGTATAATATATTGCTTTTATTAAAAGTGGTAGACTTTTTGTTTTATCCCCTTTTTGATATAGAACTTTAGAAAGTGAAAAAAGATATAATGAGTTTTTAGAATATAGAGCAGATAATTTTCTAAAAATAGAACATGATTCATCTAGATATCCAATATCAAAATACAATTTCCCTTGAAGATAATCTATTTGGATATCATTGGGTTGTAATTGTTTTACCTCATCATATACTTCTTTTGCTTTTTGCGCATATGACATGATTCCAGTTTTTATGAAGCAATTATTATATAATATCCCTTTGTGGACTAAACAAGGAATATTATTGGTCGTCCGTTCAATTAATTCAATAGAATTCAACATATCTCCCTTTTTAAAAGCTTGAAAACTTTGCCTACAATATTCCTTGTTTTCATTGTTAATGTTTATAAACACCCACCAACAAAAATATAAACACAGCATCACGGAAGGAACTAAATACATTTTTTTTAGAGATACAATATTCTCACAACGGTTTGCTCCTTGCTGTAGATATGATAGAAGAACGTAAAGCATTAATAGAAGAAATGGCGTATTAAATAAATTCGCTTGCGTCATTTCTTTTATACATAAGGCCAATAGAGTTATTCCAATTATATTTTTTTTATCAACCTGTGAATCTTTTTTTATTTCTAGAATAACACTAACCGTCAAAAGAAAAAAAAGTAGAATTCCTATAGCTCCTTTTTCTATTAGAATTTGGGTGAATAAATTAGGAGGTATAATAGTTGAAGAAGTCGTAGAGTCTTGATTTAAAGATTTATCAAGAATAAATGAAAAATTACCGTTGCCATGTCCTAATAATATATGAAAAATATCATCATCTTTATAAGTATTCCATACTATAAAAGTTGTATTAATACGTGATTGTGTACTTCTATGCTGAGATTCGGTGGCATTTAGGCTGAATGTCGTCATTACTTCTTTTGGAAAAAGAAATGTCATTATACTAATGCTTACCAAACAGATTATAAATAACCTGTATTTTTTTATAGATGGAGTTAAAAACAGCATCCACATAATAAGATATCCTCCTAGAGCTATGTACCCTCCTCGTGAAAATGACACAATTATTAAGCATAGAGTGATTAAAATAAAGCCTTCAGACTTATACTTTATAAGACAAATCCATCCACATAAGACTAATAAAATTTCTGTCCATTGATTTACTGTATATCCTAGAGGATGGAACAACATTCGCAAGTAATAAATGTTCTCAAATCCAGCATCAATGGTTGACTTTACAAAAATAGTAAAAGAAAACACAGCAAGTAATAACGCTATACCAATAGGAATATAACTTCCAATCAAAATTATATAAGTAAAATGTTTATTTACTAATAATCTACGTAGTATTAAATAAATAGCAAAGCAAAAAATAGATATTTGAGCATAAGATACGGCAGGTATAATGCATGATGCATAACAACATGATATAATATCTGATAATGTGATAACACCTAAAACAATATCTAACTTAGACCAATACCTAAACGCTACTGGCGGTACAATAAATAATATAACAATTCCAAATAATAAACACAAATTATAAGGATCTCGCATTTGAAAAAGCCATATAGCTATACTTACTATAATAAATATAGCAATAAAAATATAGTGGTATTTACTTCTTTTGCACATTTCTAACTACAACTTGAATAATTCTAACTAAGAAATATCCGATTAATATAAAAAACATCAATTGCATACCTATATTATGGAGTAAAGAAAAAGGAGGTGTTTCATTACTAGATAAATATATGGTTAATTTATATACTTGGGTGGGAAAAGAGTCAAAAAAGTAATATAAAAATTTAGGAATTATATATAGAAAATATATTGCCATAAATATATTTGCCAATATAGAATACAGCAGAAAACAGCATTTTGAAAAATCATTTATACCTAATAGATATGGGCGTTTGCTTACAGGTTGTCTTCTTAAATATTTATATAAGTAGGAAAAAAGTTCTTTTGAACGATTGCGTAAATTAGGAACTCCTAATAGATCAGATATAATCCAATATCCGTCAAACTTAAAAAAAGGATTGAGAACTATTATGAATCCTAAGTTCATTGTTAATATCAAGTATCGAAAAATCTCATTATGAGTAATGAAAAATAGAATTAATATAAGGATCAAGCATATTGCTTGAAAGTAAACACCTGCAATATTTACTATTAGACGCTGTTTTCTATTTAGTGTCCATATTTCTGTAACATCTGTATATAAAACCGGAAAATTTAAATATAAACCAATACCTATGCCTCCATGCTGAACGCCAAAATATTTACAAGCGGAGCTATGCCCTAATTCGTGAATCAAAGAGGAAGTAATTGTGAAAAGGAATAAGCCTACAACAGTGTAAATATTAGCAAATTTATTAAAAGACAACAAATTTTCTGTTGTAATAAAAAAACAAAGATCTCCGACAAGCATAAGGAGAAAAAAGAAATACATGTATTGTTTCTTAAATAAGAAGCAATATTGATTTGAAAATTTGTCAATAAGAGATGCAGGTAACAACTCTTTTTCGTATAGAAATGTATCCTTTTTATCTTTCTTATCTATAAGAATTGGATCGATAAATTTATTTATTACTAATTCGATCTCAACATATGTATATTTTTTATTTTTACCGCCATAAGATTTTATTGCTTCTTCTTTTGACGACTGTTTTTGTAACTCCATAATCAAATCTACTATGGAGCTACTCACCTCATAATACTTTTTTCTATATGAAATGACATAATGTCCCTTTTGTACAGAGGTAGATAAAGGCTGAATAAGTATTTCAGTATAAGGTTCCATACAATTAATTTGCTTTTAATATGGCACTATTAATAGTGGAGTTTACATCGGCTCTATCTTTATTAACTTTCTTGCCAAAATCTAATGTATACGTTAACTTAATGTATCCATAAGATTTATTAAGCCGATTTTCAATTACATTGGTGTAGCTGTATATATTTCTATCAAGTACAGAGGTTTGGGCCGTATGTTTGATAAATGGATTACTAACACCACATTCAGCATACCAGTTTTTGTGACTCCAGTTTATGTATCCTCCATATTTGGCTGGAGAAGTCCAGTGTACCAGATTGAAATCAATCCATTTATTTTTTGATTGGAGAAAAACGCCACAAGAGAAATTTTTATAATAGTAATCAATCTGCATATCTCCCGACAGCCAATGTAACTGTTCAATAGTCGATTTATATTTTGTATATTGCCATCTTCCGGCAAATTTGACCCGGAAATTATCTGTTACTTTGAGTGCTGTTGCTAATTGGCTGAAAAACATACGAAACTTGGTTCCATTATCGTATGAACGGACTAATTGATTATTTTCTATAAAGAAATTTTCAGCTAATACATTATTTATAATGTTATAGGAAATATTGGCTGCTATATTTAATCTACCCAACACACCACTATAAGCAATGGAAGGTGTAGTTTGAAAAGCTATTTTTTGGTCTGGATTACCACGCCTAACCTGCAATGAGTCTATTTTTTGTTCAACTTCATTTAATTGGTCCAGTTGTAAGTAGCCACTTCCAACAGGACATCCTATACGAATTTGCTGTTTCTTAGAGGGAAGAAACATCATATTAAAATGCAAACGTGGCGATATCTTCTTTTTTTTAGTATCCCCATGCAAGTGGTATTGTATAAAAGACAGCCCAGGTCCTACACGTAAGGATATGGCATTATTTATTTTTTGATTATATTCTAAAAAAAGTAAACTCTCCCCTTCCCAAAAATGTTTCCAATAAGGATTGTCTCCACTGTTGGTAATTGAGCTGATAGTCTGAAAATGGTATGCCTGTACAGCAAATGAATTTTCATGCTTTAACTGTATGTCATAATTTACTACAGCTGCCAATTCATACAAATTTTCCTTACTATTTGACCGTATAGAATAGTTGTTTTCCAAATATCCATAACCATACGAATTGTTTGTATATTCCGCCCTTACGGTTCCATTTAGCTGTTGCCTGTCCGATAGTTGAAAAGAGCCGTACAGTTCCACACCGGATTTCCAATTATTCTGGTCTGTTCTCGTCGTGCTTACTTGTCGTATCTTTTCATTAAGATATTCTAATTTGTTTATGGCATAATTATTAGGAGATTTAGCATGAACTAAAAATAGTTTGCCAGATAAAGAACGTTTGGAGACTCTATCTGTAATATTTAATTGAAAATATTGATTATTATTATTAATTTTATTCTCTAATGTATTAGAATTTCTTTTTGTTTGATGATCAGAGAAAATAAAAGTTTCATTTAAATCATTGAAAGGGCCGTCGTATTTACTTATCGAGTAACCGGCGAATAAAGTATAACTCGTGGTTTTATTTACAAATTTGGCAGTTCCCTCATAATTTCCTTGCAGATATCCTAATTTCTGCTCACCACTGAGAGAGAAATATCCTCCTGAGGTATATTGCTTAGTAATAAAATTGATACTAGCTATATCATTCATATATTTTCCTGTTGGTACATCGTAAAATTCCACTTTCTCAATTTCGTTTGGGTTTAATCCCTGAATCTCCCTTGATTCTGCTTTATTCCCATCAATGTAAATTGTCACATCACCACCAATGACAGATACTTTTTTATTGATCCGATCTATACTGACTTCCGGTATCATTAGCCTGTATAATACGTCATATCCCGTACGTGAAAATTTTTTTTGTTCTTTATCAGGGAAAATAACCATTCTGTCATTGTAGCGAATAAATGAAGAAGCTTCAACTGTCACCTCACTAAGATGGGTATCTTGAGGTAGCAATATGATTGTTGGTATATTGGTATCTTTCTGTGAATAAATGGGACATATACAAGAATCATATCCGACACAACTGATATATAGCAAATAATCACCTTCCTTCTCTACATCCATAGAATATCTTCCTAGACTGTCTGTATGAGTACCTTGCACAAAGGTTGAGTCAGTATTTAGTAATCGCACTGTAGCTAATTCTATAGGAGTATGCTTATTATCTAAAACACCTCCGGTTATCTTTTGTGAATATAAAAAATCAAAAGATAATAATATCACCCCAATTAATGCAAGAAATCTTTTCATAAAACTAATATTTTATGTTTTAAATAGAAATACTTGTCTTCTACATTCATAGAAGACAAGTAAAATTTATACCCTTTAATACGTCCCACCTTTACAAACGACATAGCCGTAACTTGTATTACATTCACAAAGGAAATCAATACTTTCAAAAGAGGCATTGTCATCAGGAGTCATTAGGTTCAGCAGTCCATTAGTAAGTAGTGGATCTGTCTCTAAACGTTTTTCCAGTTCTGAAACGAACATTTCATCATACAGATCATTATTAATGGATTCTATTCCATTAATAACAGAATTTTCTTTTCTGCTCATAAGCCTTTTGTTTTAAAATTAATAAATAGGTTTATTATTTTTATATGCCTCATATGCCTTATTGACACAAGAGGCAAATATTAATCTATAGTTTTCGCAATAAAAAGCGGAAAATCCATCTTTCGAATATGGAACTCTTGCTAGGCATGGACCACCACAAAGCAATGAAAACTTACACCACTTGCATCCATTAACATTACTTACATTCCTATTAAACCAATATTCCTTGGCTTTAGTCCATTGAATTTCTTCGCCTAAATAGTTTCCAATAACATACTCCTGCCGGCCTACAATCTCAATACAGGAATATATATCACCTTTCGGATCGAATATAAAACTTCCATATTGAGATGAACACGATGCAGAATAAAATCGACATCGTGACTTGTTTTTTAGTCTATCATAAAAGTGTCTTGAGATACCAAAGTCTTGACATCTAATTTCATTATTCAATTCGCTTTTATGTTTTTGATTCAAATCACTTACTGTCGGTATATAATCAATATTGGCCGTAAGAGAAGAGTCTGCATTAGTATCGAATTCACGCAGAATTGATGAGTAAATTTTAAAATATGGACTTTCAAGATATCCTAATTTACGACAATATTCTTTTAAAGAATTAAAATCGTTAAATTTATTATTATCAGTATTTACTCTTATAAGAACTCGTATTTCTTTTTTTAAAATAAAACCTATATTATTTAGTATTTTCCAAAAGCTAGCCCCTTCAATAGAATGGAATCTACGTTCATTATGATGCTTTTCATTTCCATCAATAGTGACTTGTAAAAGGCTAGTATTAATAGGAGAGAGAATATCTAAGAAGTAGTTTAAATCATATCCATTGGTAATAATCTTAAAAGAATATCCCAATTGCTCACCTTTTTCAAGAATATATTTTACAATTTGTACATTTTCTCTGAGTAAAGGCTCTCCACCATATAGTAACATTTGATTTGAACGAAGTTCTTTATTAGGTTCAATTTGATTTATCGCACTATAAACCTTGTCGACCATTTCTTGAGAAAAAGTTAGTTTGGACCATTTATCACCGTGTTTTGATATTATATTTTCAAAACAATAGGGACATCTGAAGTTACAATTATAAGTAACTATAAATCCAAATGTTTTATATAATTTACTTTGGGCACGATGAAGCAATTGAGCAAAATGTGAAACATAATTAAACTCTTCTTCTTTTTTTCTTATTGTAAGGTATCCTCTTTTTTGCAAAAGCATAAGAAACTCGTCTGAAAAAGAGTCAAATAATGCATTCTCCATTTGTTTCCATACATCTTCTGACACGATATCAATAGCCCCTGTATAACCATGAACTAGCAGATATTTATTTTTTTCACTGTCAAGTTTAACAGGAATAGTGTAGTAGGATAAATGTAAGTTTTTCATTTCCCAATTATCAGTTAAAGGTTAATATAAAGCATAAAAAACGGCATATTAAATTTTTATAAAAATACGCATTTTTTTATAATCAAGACCGCCAGCACATATAAAAAACGTTAACACAAATCAAAATAAAATTCGGACTGCAAATTCAGCTCCGCCCCTTCCTCAACAACTGTTGCCACGAATATAAGCGAAATACCAGAGAACGCCTTTTCCTCTGTTACTCTACCAGGAGGGCCCCAAAAGATACCCATAAACAGAGAAAGAGGCATCGTTCGTCTGCGCAAGTATCGTAAAGAGCCAGAGAGAATCATTAAGCTAAAGCATATCAATCCAAGTGTTGGCAAAGCGTTGGATACAGCCAAGGGCATTACGACGATCAGGGCAAGAATGCCTGAGAGCGGATTTTACACAAAAACGCTTTCTCTTCAGTGGTGCAGCGTAGCTCTGCTTGCTTCAATTGACAATCTATCATTCTGTATTTTCAGACTCCCCTACATCCCCATATTTCCGTCCAACCGGAAACAATACTCAAAAAAACGCTGGCATTTTGAATTACATAAATTCAATAAGATAAGAAATTATACCCTTCCCAAGCAAAAAGACCAAACAGGAAACCAGGACATGGATATTAGAAAGCAAAAAAATAGATGCATTCAACAAAAAGACATTTAATAGCATAAACACTTCTGATGAATTTCAGAAAAAGAAAAGGTGTTTTTTACACTATTAAATAGCTTATTGAGTGTAAAGTTCATCCTCTTTTAACAAAAACCCAACTTCATGTTAATACGATGTTAACTTCGTACTTGGAGAGAATTAGTATCTTATCAACAAAAAGTTAACTTCCCGAAGGTATGAAGTTAACTTCATTTGACCGCCTACGCTCCAAAAGAACCCCAATTGCTCATATTTTTAGCTATCAAGAGTATTTCGTCCCAAATAGCGTTTTTTAAAACGTTCAAATCACAAACGTTTTGACAGTAAAAAGGCAAAATTAAGATCTTATCGATAAATCAAATCATTGGTTTGTGATACCTATAAACACTTAAAACTTATTGCATAAAACCCGCAACTGGCAACTTTTTCGTAACTTTGCGCGGTTAAGAAATAAACATTGATTCAATGGATTTTAAGTACGACGTTATTGTAATTGGTGCTGGACATGCAGGCTGTGAGGCTGCTGCAGCGGCAGCAAATTTAGGCTCAAAAACCTGTCTTATCACTATGGATATGAACAAGGTGGCGCAAATGAGCTGTAACCCTGCTGTAGGGGGGATTGCTAAAGGACAAATTGTACGTGAGATAGATGCTTTGGGTGGCTACATGGGATTGGTAACAGATCAGACAGCTATCCAGTTCCGTATACTAAATCGTTCGAAAGGACCGGCTATGTGGAGCCCGCGTGCACAGTGCGACCGGAATAAATTTATCTGGACCTGGCGTGAAATATTAGAAAATATACCTAATTTACATATCTGGCAGGATACCGTAAAGGAAATCATCGTTGAAAACGGAGAGGTTGTGGGACTGAAGACTTTCTGGGATGTGACGTTTCACGCCAAATGCATCGTATTGACCGCAGGAACTTTCCTGAACGGACTGATGCATGTAGGAAAAACAAAACTTCCGGGTGGACGTATGGCAGAACCGGCCTCTTACGAATTAACCGAATCCATCGCGAAACATGGCGTTGAATACGGACGAATGAAGACCGGCACTCCTGTACGTATTGACGGAAGAAGCGTACATTACGAACTGATGGACACTCAGGATGGCGAATGTGACTTCCACAAATTCTCCTTCATGAATACCAGTGTGCGACATCTTAAGCAATTGCAATGCTGGACGTGCTTTACAAATGAAGAAGTACATGACATTCTGCGCAACGGCCTATCCGATTCTCCCCTTTTCAACGGGCAAATACAAAGTATCGGACCACGCTATTGCCCGAGTATCGAAACAAAGATCGTAACCTTTCCCGATAAAGAACAGCACCAGTTATTCCTTGAACCGGAAGGGGAAACTACGCAGGAATTATATCTGAATGGATTCTCTTCATCTTTGCCGATGGATATACAGATAAAAGCACTGAAGAAGATTCCCGCTTTCAAAGACCTCGTTATTTATCGACCGGGATACGCTATCGAATACGACTACTTTGATCCGACACAACTAAAACACACGTTGGAATCGAAGAAAATCAGAAATCTCTTCTTCGCCGGACAAGTAAATGGTACTACCGGATATGAAGAAGCCGGCGGACAAGGTATCATTGCAGGTATCAATGCACACATCAATTGCCATGGCGGGGAGCCTTTCACCTTAGCAAGAGATGAAGCATATATTGGCGTATTAATCGATGACCTCGTGACTAAAGGAGTTGACGAACCTTATCGCATGTTTACTTCACGAGCCGAATATCGCATTCTTCTTCGCATGGACGATGCAGATATGCGACTCACAGAAAGAGCATACAAATTGGGGTTAGTAAAAGAGGACCGCTATGCTTTATTAAAGAGCAAGCGTGAAGCAATAGAAAGCATCGTAAACTTTGCCCGTAACTATTCAATTAAAGCTGCATTAATAAACGATGCACTTGAAAAATTAGGGACTACTCCCCTACGCCACGGATGCAAGTTGATTGATTTGATTAATCGTCCGCAAATTACAATAGAGAACATCTCCGAACACATACCGGCATTTAAACGCGAATTAGAAAAAATCACAGATGAAAGGAAAGACGAAATTCTGGAAGCTGCAGAAATTCTAATCAAATATGAAGGCTACATTGGACGGGAACGCATCATCGCTGACAAGTTGGCGAGACTTGAAAGTATTAAGATAAAAGGCAAGTTCGATTATGACAATCTTCAATCACTTTCGACTGAAGCCCGGCAGAAGCTTAAGAAAATCGATCCCGAAACAATAGCGCAAGCAAGCCGGATTCCCGGTGTTTCGCCAAGCGACATCAACGTATTACTGGTCCTTTCCGGACGATAGGGCACTTGCGTTTCACGTGAAACAAAACATTTAAAGAAACGATATAAAACAATGATTATGAACAAAGAGAAGCTTAAAAAAACCATCCGGGAAATACCGGATTTCCCAATACCCGGAATTTTATTCTATGATGTCACTACACTGTTCAAAGACCCGGAGCGCCTCCAGGAGCTCTCGGATATTATGTACGAAATGTACAAAGACAAAGGGATCACCAAGGTAGTAGGTATCGAATCACGGGGCTTTATTATGGGCCCGATTCTCGCAACCCGCCTCGGAGCAGGATTCATACCTATCCGCAAACCCGGGAAACTCCCTGCCGAGACAATGGAAGAAAGCTATGACAAAGAATACGGCAAAGATACAGTGCAGATACATAAAGACGCCTTGAACGAAAATGATGTAGTATTATTGCACGATGACCTGCTGGCAACCGGAGGCACAATGAAAGCCGCCTGTAATCTCGTAAAGAAACTCCATCCGAAGAAAGTATATATCAACTTCATTATTGAATTAAAAGAGTTGAATGGGAAAAAAGTATTCGAAAACGACAAAGACGTAGAGGTACAATCCGTATTGTCGTTATAAATAAAATGAATATATTTGCAGGGCATAGTGATAATCACTATGCCCTTTTTTATGAATACAGATCAAGAACTTAAAACCAGCGAATACTTAAAAGGAATTGTTTCAAACCTTCCTGAAAAGCCCGGCATTTATCAATATCTGAATGCCGAAGGCACCATTATCTATGTAGGAAAAGCAAAAAACCTGAAACGAAGAGTTTATTCCTATTTTAGCAAAGAACATCAACCCGGAAAAACCCGTGTATTAGTAAGCAAGATCGCAGACATACGCTACATCGTAGTAAATTCGGAGGAAGACGCGTTACTGCTTGAAAATAACCTGATCAAGAAGTATAAGCCGCGTTACAATGTCCTGCTGAAAGACGATAAAACATATCCGTCCATCTGTGTACAGAACGAATACTTTCCAAGAGTATTCAAAACCAGGCGTATCATCCGAAACGGTTCATCCTATTACGGCCCATATAGTCACGCTCCGTCCATGCATGCCGTACTCGATTTGATAAAACACTTATACCCTTTACGCACATGTAGCCTAAACCTTTCACCTGAGAATATTCGTGCAGGGAAGTTCAATGTATGCCTTGAATATCACATCAAGAACTGTGCCGGACCATGCATCGGACTGCAATCACAAGAAGAATACCTGAAAAACATCTCTGAAATAAAAGAGATCCTTAAAGGGAATACTCAGGAAATAAGCAAAATGCTGTACCAACAGATGCAGGAATTAGCCGCTGAAATGAAATTCGAGGAAGCACAAAAGGTGAAAGAAAAATACGCATTAATCGAAAATTACCGTTCGAAATCCGAGGTTGTCAGTTCGGTACTGCATAACATAGATGTATTCTCGATCGAAGAAGACGGTGAGAAATCAGCTTTCATCAATTATCTCCATATCACAAACGGAGCTATCAATCAGGCTTTCACTTTTGAGTACAAGAAGAAACTGAATGAAACAAAAGAAGAACTGCTCACATTGGGCATTATCGAAATGAGAGAACGTTACAAAAGCGCTTCGCGTGAGATTATCGTTCCTTTCGATATAGAAATGGAGTTGAACAACGTCACATTCACCATACCTCAGCGAGGCGATAAAAAGAAGCTGCTGGAACTATCTCTACTCAACGTAAAACAATATAAGGCTGACAGGATGAAGCAAGCTGAAAAACTGAATCCCGAACAACGCAGTATGCGTCTGATGAAGGAGATTCAGCAGGAGCTACATCTGGACAGATTACCGATGCAAATAGAATGTTTTGATAACTCAAATATCCAGGGGACAGATGCAGTGGCAGCCTGCGTAGTCTTTAAGAAAGCAAAGCCATCAAAGAACGATTACAGAAAATACAATATCAAAACAGTTGTAGGTGCCGATGATTATGCCTCAATGAAAGAGGTTGTCAGAAGACGATACCAACGCGTCTTAGAGGAAGAATCTCCCCTGCCCGACCTGATTATCACTGACGGTGGAAAGGGGCAAATGGAGGTAGTCAGACAAGTAATGGAAGAGTTACAACTGGACATCCCTATTGCCGGGCTTGCCAAAGACCGCAAACACCGAACTTCTGAAGTGCTTTTCGGTTTCCCACCTCAAACAATCGGCATCAAACAGCATAGCCCTTTATTCCGGCTATTGGAACAGATCCAGGATGAAGTACACCGCTTCGCCATTACTTTCCATAGAGACAAACGTAGCAAACGACAGGTATCATCCGCTCTGGACAGCATCAAGGGAATCGGGGAGAAAACGAAAACCCTCCTGCTGAAAGAGTTCAAAAGCGTAAAACGTATCAAAGAAGCTTCTATGGAAGAAGTGGCCACGGTAATAGGTGAATCGAAGGCAAAAATCGTAAAAGAGGGTCTCAATAATCGCTAAAAATAGCTATCTTTGCAATAGTAAAGATAAGCAATATAATTCGAATGAGAGTAGTTATACAACGCGTCAGCCACGCTTCAGTCACAATTGACGGACACTGTAAATCCGCAATTCGGGAAGGAATGATGATTCTGACAGGTATTGAAGATACGGACGGACAGGAGGATATTGACTGGCTATGCAAGAAAATCGTAAATCTCCGCATCTTTGATGACGAAAACGGAGTTATGAATAAATCAATCTTAGATGCAGGAGGTGATATATTGGTAATCAGTCAGTTTACGCTACACGCATCTACAAAAAAAGGAAACCGTCCATCCTATATTAAGGCCGCCAAACCGGAAATATCAATCCCGCTTTATGAACAATTCTGCAAAGATTTGAGTTGTGCATTAGGGAAGGAAGTGGGAACAGGAGAATTCGGAGCCGATATGAAAGTAGAATTATTGAACGATGGGCCTGTAACTATTTGTATTGATACCAAAAACAAGGAATAATGACATTAGAAGAAGCACAGAAAGCCGTCGATTCGTGGATACACGAATACGGTGTACGTTATTTCAGCGAACTGACCAATATGGCTGTTCTCACGGAAGAAGTAGGCGAATTGGCCCGCATTATGGCTCGCAAATATGGCGATCAATCTTTTAAGGAAGGCGAAAAAGACAACATCAGTGACGAAATAACAGACGTACTCTGGGTGCTCCTGTGTATCGCGAACCAAACCGGCGTAAACCTCACAGAGGCATTTGCACGAAATCTGGAAAAGAAAACTCAAAGAGATAATAAAAGACATATCAACAATCCAAAACTGAGAGAACATGGAAATGAATGATACTCCTCAAGACAAGTACCTGACCGCTCTGGCTAAGTACAACACGCAACTGAACGATGCTGACGTACAGGCTCAAGTTGCAGCATTAATCGATAAAAAAGTACCGGAGAACAATACGGAGGAGGTAAAAAAATTCCTTTTCAACTGTATTGATCTGACCACACTCAATACGACAGACAGCGATGAAAGTGTCATGAGATTCACTGAAAAAGTGAATCAGTTCGATAATGAATTTCCTGATCTGAAGAACGTTGCGGCAATCTGTGTATATCCTAATTTTGCACAGGTGGTAAAAGACACACTCGAGGTGGAAGGTGTAAATATCGCTTGCGTATCAGGAGGATTCCCCTCTTCGCAAACATTTACTGAAATAAAGATAGCAGAAACCGCAATGGCAGTAGCTGACGGAGCCGACGAAATAGATATCGTGATTCCTGTAGGGGCATTTCTAAACGGTGACTACGAAACGATGTGTGAAGAAATTATGGAGCTAAAGGAAACTTGTAAAGAGCATCATCTGAAAGTAATCCTTGAAACAGGTGCTCTAAAGACTGCCTCTAACATTAAAAAAGCTTCTATCCTATCGATGTATTCCGGAGCCGATTTCATCAAAACATCCACCGGAAAACAGCAACCGGCAGCAACTCCGGAAGCAGCTTATGTAATGTGCCAGGCCATCAAAGAATACCACGAACAAACCGGAAATAAAATAGGTTTTAAGCCGGCCGGCGGCATTAACAGCGTAAATGATGCCTTGATTTATTATACCATTGTAAAAGAGATATTAGGTGAAGAATGGCTTAGTAACAAACTGTTCCGTTTGGGAACCAGTCGTTTGGCAAATCTGCTCCTGTCTGAAATCAAAGGCGAAGAACTGAAATTCTTCTAAAGGCTACATTAGCAATCAAATATGTCATGCCGTGTCGTCCCCTTTATTAATGTGGGGTGACACGGTATTTTTATTTAAGAAAAACTAAAGTTACCTATAGAGAAGTCAGAAGATTTTTCTATCTTTGCGTTGATATTAGCCCACAGAGAATAGGCTAAATCATTGTATTAGAGAACGTTTCAATTATTATCTTTTTCCTGGAATTCGGCAAAATTCATGTTATGAAAGGTAATAAGCAAACGGGTCTCACGCACCTTCACGTATATACTCTTGTTATATATCGAACGGAGCGTGAGACTGTTGCTTGTATCATCATAACGGCTTGCCGAAGCCCCAGGAAAGATACAGAGCAACAGTTCTCACGCTTTTCGGTTAACAAAGAATTAAAATAAACAAGAGTATGACAGAACAGGCATTATTTCAACAATTCAACCGGAACCAACAAAGGGAGAGTTTAGACAAGGCAAAGGAAACCGGATTATTTATCAGTCTGATTCCAAGTCTGCAAGAGCATTTCTATGTAGATAGTCTGACAACAGGAGCAAACCAAGAAACCCTCTCTAAACTTCTTCAGAGAAGTCCAAGAATCAAAAACGAAACGGCTGTTATTGAAATGATTCACTTCCTGCATGATGAAGGCGACCGTACTTCATTCAGTATTCTCCTACCCTTTCTACTGTCAGAATATGCTCCCAAAGAACTGGAGGAAAAACTACGGGAGCGTTTTTTCGGCATTGAACTTTTCATACGAAAATGCAACAACCTACACAATTTTATCACTTGTACAAAAGCTGGTCAGGCTGTTGAAATCAAAGAAGAAGACTTAAAAAAAGGGGTATTAGCATGGGATATGGGAAGAATGGTATGCCTGGTACGGATAGCCTACGATACCGGATATATTAATGAAGACCTTGCGTGGAATTATATTTGTTCGGCGGGCCAACAATGTATGCAAGCTTTTAGCAATTGGACTGAAGTAGGAAAAAGTTTCCTTTTGGGACAAGCAATGGAGGCTTCTGAAAAAGAAAAACAGGAAAGAAATATTAGCCTCTACCGAAAAGCGACAGAAGATGAAGAAAGCCCATGGAAAAAAAGAACACTGAAATAAAAAAGTTATTTATCTCGATCAACGACATAATCCACATATGTAATCAGGGCAGTCTTTACTGCCGAATCCGGGAGTATACGCAGTAAATCAAGAGCGCGTTCTTTATATTCGTACATTACTTTTATGGCATACTCTATCCCTCCGTTTTGTTTGATAAACTCAATCAAACGGGCTATTTCGTCTACTGTAGCCGTACCATCCTTCACTTTGAGAGCCATTTCCTGCGCCCATGCATCATTAGTAGTATTAAGTACATACAATGCTGGTAAAGTCAACTTACCCTCCAGCATATCGTTTCCGGTAGGTTTACCAATCTCTTTACTCTCAAAATAATCGAAAATATCATCTTTTATCTGGAAGCAGATTCCAATATTTTCGCCAAAAAGACGCGCAAATTCAGCCTTTTCATCGGTTATTTCTACCGAAAGCGCTGCAGCCTTGGTACATGCTGCAAAAAGAGCAGCTGTCTTCTTGCGGATAACATCAAAATAAATCGTTTCGGAATATTCCCGGTTACTGACATTGGAAAGTTGCAGTATTTCTCCTTCTGCCAGATCTTGTCCTAAACATGCTACCACACCGATAATATCATGGTTGCGAGTGCGCTCGGCATGTACCAGACTCGTTGCCAAAAGAAAATCCCCCACCAATACCGCTACTTTATTATTAAAAATAGCATTTACTGACAGTTGACCACGACGTTCCGTGCTTTCGTCCACTACATCATCATGCACCAGACTTGCCGTATGAAGAAGTTCAAGGGATACAGCTGCATGTAAAGTAGCAGGCTTTATTTCTCCATAAAGCTTTGCTACAAGCAACACAAGAATAGGGCGCATCATCTTACCATTCCTCTGCCGGATGTGAGCAATCACATTATTAAGCAAAAGATTTGAACTGGACAGAGAACTATCAAACAGATTTTTGAAATCTTCCAGCTCCGTAGTAATCGGGGACTTTATTAAAGATAAGCTATCCATGCACACACTATTTGAGCACAAAAGTAATAATAAAACGGTTAATACGGTATTTTTTTGTACTTTTACCATGAAAAAACTGAAAAATATGAATCAAAACAGCAAACTGTTCCTCTTAGATGCTTATGCTCTTATATATCGGGCGTACTATGCGTTCATAAAAAATCCCCGCATTAATTCCAAGGGATTTAATACATCGGCCATACTGGGATTCGTTAACACTCTGGAAGAAGTATTGAAGAAAGAGAACCCCACTCACATCGGAGTTGCATTCGACCCGTCAGGCCCCACGTTCCGCCACGAAGCTTTTGAGCAATACAAAGCCCAACGCGAAGAAACTCCGGAAGCAATCCGCCTTTCCGTACCTATTATAAAAGATATCATCAGAGCTTACCGAATTCCCATCCTCGAAGTGTCGGGATACGAAGCAGATGACGTAATCGGGACTTTGGCAACAGAAGCCGGGAAACAGGGTATCACCACTTACATGATGACTCCCGACAAAGATTATGGTCAACTGGTAACAGATCATGTATTCATGTATCGCCCCAAATATGGAGATAAGGAATTTGAGGTAATGGGGATAGAACAAGTAAAAGCTAAATTCGATATCCAATCTCCGGCACAGGTTATCGATATGCTCGGACTGATGGGTGACTCCTCCGATAATATTCCGGGATGCCCGGGAGTAGGAGAAAAAACAGCTCAGAAATTAATTGCTGAGTTTGGCAGCATTGAAAATCTCCTTGAACATACCGATCAGTTGAAGGGAGCATTGAAGACAAAAGTTGAAACGAACCGGGAAATGATCATTTTCTCAAAGTTCCTGGCAACAATTAAAATAGATGTACCGATCCAACTCGACATGAATTCATTTGTCCGCGTACAAGGAGACGAAGAAGCACTCCGCAAAATATTTGAGGAGCTGGACTTTCGTACATTGATTGAACGGATA
>ERZ1023687.159-NODE-159-length-21243-cov-6.980319_pt1 | contig 21243 bp, 19 predicted proteins | sample MGYA00380346_ERZ1023687 | MGnify/ENA primary metagenome ERZ1023687 (study PRJEB33179, sample SAMN07449028) | human gut metagenome | biome: Human-gut; feature: Human associated habitat; material: Faeces | host: Homo sapiens | place: India:Kasaragod | collected...
GAACAGAGTCCCGCAGGAAACATAATGAGTTGGTCATCCGACTTGAATCCGGCTTCTACCATCTTCGGAAAATCTTTGGCCTGCTTGCCCGTTTTATTAATAGGAATACACAAGGGTGCCAATCCGCGAAGATTCATCAACAAATCATTTACCAGATACTTCACCTTCCCGTCAAAACGGCGTCCCAAAATATACCCGAGAGAAACTCCGTCCTGTCCTCCCAACGGATGATTGGACACAAACGTATATAAACCATCTTTCGGAATATTTTCCAGTCCTTTCACATCCAGCTTTGCATCCAGAAACTCAAGACAAGCCTCCAGAAAATCCACTCCCACTTTATCTTTTGAGTCGCGCAGAAAAACGTTTAGTTCCTCCTGATGAACGATTCTCTTCAGATAGGAGACGACAAACTTTGGTATGTACTTGGAGTGCTTCGGAGCTTTCGTCTGAAGTATCTTATCAATATCTATTAAAAATAAAGAGTCGTCAGCCATTCTTTTTAGATGAAATGATTGCGCAAAATTAACTGTTCTTTTTTATTAATCGCAATAAATCGGTAGAAAATACAGATTTTGTCCTATCAAAAAAAGAAAAAGAAGGCGATTTATGAGAAAATGGAGAAGAAAAAAGAGAAGAAAGAGTGCTAATAATCAAGCGATAAAGAACAATACACAAAAGAGGGCCATGCCCGAAGACGGGAGTTTAAACTTCCCATCCGTCGGTATGGCCCTGTCCATATTCAGGTTCAGGTATTCCACTTAATCATGGTGATGCTCACTCTCTACACCGCCTGTCGTACTTAATACGATATTACGTGCTACGTAAGTTTCATTACCAGACCGGTCCAAACAGTATACCATCAGATGATAATTTCCCGGAGTGGCATCTGCCGGTATCTTAATGTCATGGTTATGTACACGCGCCTGTTTTTGGCCTGCCTTATCCGTATATGTTCTCTCAAAAGCAAAAGGTTTGGTTGTTCCTCCTTCTGAAGCTCTGGTATGCGAATGGCCGTCAAAATTATTATGAATATTAATCTTATAGGAAGCAATTGCTTCGTTATCAGCTATATCCATCTCAAAATGCACTCCGTTAGCATCTCCGATCTTCAACACTGCACCTTCTTCAGGTTCCAACAGATTAATAACGGGCTTTACCGTATCGCCTTCGTCATCTTTTGAACAGGACACAAACAAGAAAGAAAAAGCCATCAGGCCGATTATTGATAAATAAATTCTGGTTTTCATTTTAATAAACTTTTAAATGGTACTTTAATTAAAATCTGATAGTTACGTCCCGGTTCCGTGATTTCAACTTTCCGGTAAAAACTAAGGTGATTAAGATATCCGGTATCGGATAAATTCCGACCCGATAAAGTAATTTCTGCTAATACACCTCCCATTCGGAGATTGGCGGATATCCCGGCATTCAGTAACTGCGCTCCGGGAGTAGGATCCTCATTCCGTGCTACCCGGTGTTGTGCGGCAATGTGCTGTACCTCACCATAAATACTGAAGTTTTTATACCTCCACGTCAGCGTATTGCGAAGGGAAGCCGGAGGGGAAAAACTCAGAGGAATATGTTCGTCACAATTATAAGTATAGACATATTCTCCACTGATACGATAGTTGAAATGACGTAAAAAGTCAATTCCCACTGTCGCCTCACCACCCGCAAACAACGCTTCCGCACCGGTATAACGGTAAATCTGTCCGGCATGGGGCAACACCGACCATTCTCCGGTAGGCCGAAGAAAGATGTAATTGCTGAACCAACTGATAAATGGCGAAAAATTGACCAATAACGGACCATTCTCATAGGTATACGAGACATCCAGTTGCCAACCACGCTCGGACGAAAGAGCCGCATCTCCCTGTTCATGACGGAAAGTGCCGTGATGAACACCGTTCGATGCCAGTTCATTGGCCCCCGGCAAGCGGAAACTATGCCCGATATTCACTTGAAGCATGTGTCCTCCGGAAGGGGTCCACACCACTCCCAGCGAACCGGAATAGTCACCAAAATGGCGATGGACAGCATAGCTACGCCACTCATATTTCCGGATAAAATCATCATCATATCCCTGCTCCCGCAGATAAACCGCAAGATAAGGATCAGTATAAGCAGATGCATCTATCTTTCCGTAATCATAGCGAAAGCCCCCACTGACTGACAAAGCAGGACCCGGACGGTAAGTTGTCATCCAGAAAGCCCCTGTGGTGAATCTCCGGTAAGCAGGCAAAAGAAATGAATATCCGGAAATAGTATTCCTCTGATACTGTATATCCCAACCTGCTATATGTTGCCACGAAGCAGCTCCAAACAACTTCAACTTAACAGCCGAACTATAAGTATTCAATATAAAAGCCAACTCTTTGTCAGGATCCTTCTCCGGAACGGGCTGAGTATCATAATGGGTATGAAACCGGCTCCATTCCTCACGATGATTCTTCTGATAGCCGATATCCCATATCAATGCCGATCGATCCCACAAGAAGCTCTGCTGGGCAGATACCTTCAGATGGTTCACCTGACTGTAAGGTAGTTCTATATTGCGGCTGCTCCCGTCATCCTGCAAACGCGATATATCAGGAATACCGTGTGCTCCGGGAAAGAAACCGGTTTTCTGAAAAACATTACTTACTGAATAGGAAGACTTGTATCGTCCATACCTGAAACCGGCTGTCCAACTGACATCTCGCTCAAAACCTGCCGTATTTTTCAGTTTCCGGTGATAGACAGGCATCCGTTGGGTAAGATACACAATGGTATCTGCCGGAATACGATAATCGCCAAAATGCTGCTCCGAATATCTCGCCCAGGTATACCAGGCGTCTTTCTTTATTCCAAGCATCAGCGAGCCTCCCAACGTTCCGTTTACAGATTTTCCCAGCAAGTCCGCTTCACCAAACAACTGGTTACTGGTGGGTAATGGTAATGGAGCCAATTCAATAGCACCTCCCATAGCATCACTGCCATAGAGCAGTGAAGCAGGTCCTTTACGGATAATCACCTGTCCTGCATTGAATGCATCCAGTTCCAGCCCATGATCGGCTCCCCACTGTTGTCCCTCTTGCTTGATTCCATTCTCTACAACCGAAATCCGGTTAAATCCCATTCCCCGGATCATCGGCTTAGAAAAGCCCGAACCGACATCCATCGAATGTATTCCCGGAATCGTTCCAAGAGTCTGTATCAAGTTGCCAGTGAAGTGTTCACGCAAAAACTCCTTCCCTACCACCTCCATATGCCATGTCGAATTCTTATTCTTCAGATGTCGGTAACTCTCCGTCACCACTACTTCGGATAAGGACACAGCTTTCAGTGAATCGGGCTCCTGGGCATGCAAGGTAGAGGTTAAACACAATCCACCCAGCATACCCGAAATAAATCCGATACGCATACTTAATCGTTTTAGTTAGATAAAACTGATAAACGGGCAAACAACAGATATCTGCCCGACAAATTATACGATATGACGAAAATTGGAAGGAGGTCCGCGAAGATAATGCGGATAAAAAGCAGTAGCAAGCTTCTTATCCTGAAAAGTTCCGGTCTCCCATCTTATATAGAAAGGTATATAAGTCAAAAGAGCAGGAGACGTCTCGATGAATGGAGAAAGCATGAATTGGCAAATGGGACAGGTGTCACATGCGTGATGTGTTTTCCCGGGCTGCGTATTTGTGCAGGTTGCCGATGTTTCATCGCAATGATTATGAAAAACCTTCACCACGGACAAGGGCATGAATGTCATCAGCAACATCCATGCAAGCCAAATCCTATGTATAGTATTTCTCCTCATGCCCATTCATATTTAAACCGACGCAAAGATAGAAAACCTCTTGTCTCAAAAACACCCAAAAACTATCAAAATACACCTAAAAACTATCATTTGACAGTTTTCGCCCTGTTTTAAGCCTAAATTTCCCCCATCACAATTAAAAAAATGCCGTAAACTTGCATCATCGAAAAACAACGAATATTCACAATTTAAAAAGCAACGTTATGAAAAGTTTAAGCTTCAGAAAAGATTTAATTGGAGTTCAGGAAGAACTACTTCGCTTTGCATACAAACTAACAACCGACCGTGAAGAAGCAAACGATTTGTTGCAGGAAACCTCTCTTAAAGCGTTAGATAACGAAGATAAATATACTCCCGACACTAACTTTAAAGGATGGATGTACACTATCATGCGCAACATCTTCATTAACAACTACCGTAAAGTGGTACGCGATCAGACTTTTGTAGATCAGACCGATAACCTCTATCACCTGAGCCTTCCGCAAGAGTCCGGATTCGACAGCACCGAAAGCCGTTATGACTTGAAAGAAATGCACCGCATTGTCAATTCATTACCCAAAGAATATAAAGTACCTTTCTCCATGCATGTTTCCGGATTCAAATACCGAGAAATAGCCGAGAAACTGGACCTGCCGCTCGGAACAGTAAAAAGCCGCATCTTTTTCACTCGCCAGCGTCTACAGGAAGAACTGAAAGACTTTAGACAATAGGCCACATACATTGTCGATTTCAATAAATCATTTTAGTGCAGATTTTTAGTTGTGTATCAAGGAGCAGGAAGAGAGTGATTCCCTTTCTGCTCCTTTTATCATTTCACACAAGATTCAACAAACACTTTGACAGCTTGATTATCTATTCCGGTAGTTGGAATTAATGCCTTAACAATGCGATTATCAACATCCAGACGCAATAACATTGGCGTAGGAACATATTTGAGTTCTCTCCTTATCAAATCTTTTGTATCTATATAAATAAATCCATGATACTCATTAAAGCGCTGCACAGATGCCAAATCTGAAATCATAGAACCAATTACCTTCACATACTCCTTTCCTTTCTTTTTATCTATACTATTAACAATAGTAAACCCTGTTTTAACACAGGTACCACAATCGTGATAGTTAAATAAAAACAGAACTTTTTCATGCGATATGTCATCAGACAGAATGGAATCAACACTATTTATTCTCTTGCCCACCAGCCAAGCAATATCCTTCTCTATTAGGTTTTGAACTCTTGTTTGTCCCGATATTAGCTTCTCCGCATCAGAGCTTTTTACCCCACTACAACTAAATGTAAGCAACACAAAAACACTAATCGGGAACAGGAAAAGCCAATTTTTCAATACGTTCATTACTATAATTTGTTGCGAAAATATAATCAGGAGTAACACAGAAGGAGGTATAAATTTTACCCGGGAGTACATAAATAGCATCCAACTGCAACTTAGGTTCTGTTTTCAAACTCAATATCTTATTTACCCGAAACCCTCCTTTGTCCCGATCTTTCAATTCCGCACAAAGCAGATACAATTTACCATTCATTGTGTAAACATCTGAAATAAAAACATAATAACTCCGCGGATCATAGGGTTGACTCTTTTCGTAAGCCAAATTTTCTTTCATTAAAGAAATGGATGTCAGATCGAAAGTACCCTCTTGTCTATTGGATAATAAATCATATTTTCCTAATAAGGAAGAACTACTTGCAATACCATACAACGAAGTGTCATCCCTCACTAAATGTCTCTGATTTAGCGAAGCGTTTCTTTTAACATCACCAAAATCATGAACATCTCCCGCAAAAACAAGTGCAGACAAATCACCCCTCTGCCAGTTTTCGGCACTCTTCATATAAAAAGTGGAATCAGTAACTGATGATAAAAAAGCAGTGTCCTTATTCATAAAAAAACGATACGAGTTTGCAGCAGGGACAGAAAAAGAGGATATAAATTCTGAATTAACATATTTTTTCACACTCACGGTACCCCCATCCAGTATATAGACCGTGTCCTTCTCAACATAAAGTCCTACAGGTCGAGCCAACTCGCCAGGTCCTTCTCCGGGCTTCCCAATCAAACTGAAATCAGAAAACTCCAAATTCATGGTAGCGACATCTCTCCGAGCCTCATCTAACACATAAATTTTACCATCCTGATATTGCATTGTACTCACCTGAGAAAAAAATGAAGAATCAGGATAACTCTTTATATAAGAAACCAGTTCACATTTCAGCATTTTCTCCGAAGAATCGGTCGCATGTCCACATCCCCCAAACAACAGTGCCCAAACCGGACTCAATAGCAAAAAGCCTATCAAGCTCCTCCTATCTAAAACTTCCAACAGATCATCCATAATCAACATTCTGTTTTTTTACCGTCACACTCCACCCAACGAATCTCTTTGATAAAAACAGTCCCTTCCGTCCTGATTCCTCGCTTACAATAGTCGGCACCCCAGCAAGTAATACTGCCGTCAACATTCCCTGCCCAATTATAACAATTAGACGTAATCTTACAAGCTCCCGCAAGTGAAAGTTCAGTATCCCCAGGAGTTTCAGCCTCAATCATTGCCATCGCCTCTATAGCGGCAAGTCGGATCTTCATTTTTTTATTAGTAGAAGTAACTGAGATCCACACGTTAACAAAAGAGACAGTAGCAATAAGTACTATAATCAAACTAAAAACGTTCCGTTTCATAATTATTTTCATTATAAGTTTATTAAAAATCACAATATTCATATAATATCTTGCAATATATGAATATTTTTATTAAAGCACAATCTATTTTATATTATTTTTCTTAAATATACGGCTGAAACTACAAAATAACACACAAAACCAAACCACCCTCCAGACCAACTTCATAAAGAAAGCCCCCAAACCAACAAAAAAACGCACAATAATACCTTTCTCACTTGTGCATCTCCATACTTTAGCATATCTTTGCTTAAAATTTATGATATAAAACATCCGGATGTTATACATCAAAACATCCAGATCTTTTATATCAGAACATCCGGATGTTATCTATTAAAACATCCGGATGTTTTTAAATATAACTTATAGATGTTATATACCTATATAATAAGAGACAAAAAGGAAATGTATTCATATTAAAAACCTAAAATACGAATGTCCATCAACTACGCAGTCACTAAGAAAGTAGACAAAAGTAAAGGTGTCGTCAAAGAACGATATTATGCCACAACACGAGCTTTACAGAAAAAGCCTGTAAACAGTGTACAGATTGCTAATCAGCTCGCAGAAAGAAGTTCTCTTCAAAACGGAGACGTACTCTCTGCACTTACTCAACTATCGGACATTATTGCCGCCCACTTGAAAGAAGGCCGCACCGTTTCTATCGATGGATTGGGCAATTTTTATCCCAGCATCACCAGTGAAGCGGTGGATAAACCGGAAGAATGTACCGCCAACAAAGTATGGGTATCCCGCATTTGCTTCAAAGCCGCCCCGACTTTCCTGAACAACGTGAGGAAAACCGATTTTGTCAGTCTGCAACTAAAATACGGACGGAAACCCACAAAGCCACAAAACGGCTCCGGGAAGGATACAACCGACTCTATCCCCCACCAGCAAAGCATCTCCGAACATAATTCATTATCAGACGAATAAGCAATTAACAATCGGTTGAAAACTTCTCCGAAAGTTTTTGGTGGAAAATTGTGGGGAATTGTGGGGAAATACCTACTTTTACGGTCGCTTATTATAATAAGGTGAAATGATACGTTTTTTAGGCAATATTGAAGCTAAGGCGGACGCGAAAGGAAGAGTTTTTATCCCCGCCCAATTCAGACGGCAGCTACAAGCCGGTTCTGAAGACAAGCTCATCATGCGCAAAGACGTATTTCAAGACTGCTTGGTACTCTATCCGGAAGAAGTCTGGAATGAAGAGCTGAATGAACTCCGGCAACGACTAAATAAATGGAACGCTAACCACCAACTTATCTTCCGCCAATTCGTCAGTGATGTAGAAATTATCACGATAGACGGAAACGGGCGGATATTAATACCCAAACGCTATCTGCAAATAGCCGGTATACAAAGCGACGTGCGCTTTATCGGTGTAGACAGCAAGATAGAAATATGGGCTAAGGAACGTACGGAAATGCCCTTTATGCCCCCCGATGCATTTGGTGCAGCCCTGGAGGAAATTATGAAAGAAGAACGGTGAACAACGAACAAAGAGGTAAAATGAAAGAAGAAGAAACAACATATCATGTACCGGTACTGCTGAAGGAAAGCGTAGATGCCATGAACATTACCCCGGACGGGACGTATGTAGACGTTACTTTCGGCGGGGGAGGACATTCCCGCGAAATACTTTCGCGTCTTGGAAACGGCGGACGCCTGTTGGGTTTCGACCAGGACGAGGATGCCGAACGTAACATTGTAAACGACCCGCACTTCACTTTTGTACGGAGCAATTTCCGTTATTTGCATAATTTTCTGCGCTACCACGATATTGAAGGAGTAGATTCCATATTGGCTGACCTGGGGGTATCTTCACATCACTTCGATGACAGCGAACGGGGATTCTCTTTCCGCTTTGACGGAAAACTGGATATGCGCATGAATAAGCGTGCAGGCATCACAGCGGCCGATGTGGTAAATACATACGAAGAAGAACGCCTGGCAGATATTTTTTACCTATATGGTGAACTGAAAAACAGCCGCAAATTGGCTTCCGTCATAGTCAAAGCACGCAGCGGACAGAAAATAGAAACGATCAGTGAATTTCTTGAAGTAGTGAAACCGCTTTTCGGACGCGAACGCGAAAAGAAAGAATTGGCAAAGGTATTTCAGGCACTCCGCATTGAAGTAAACCAGGAAATGGAAGCACTGAAGGAAATGCTGATGGCAGCAACAGAAGCATTGAAGCCAGGAGGACGGCTGGTGGTAATCACCTATCACTCTTTGGAAGATCGCATGGTGAAAAACATCATGAAAACCGGTAATGTAGAAGGTAAAACAACGCAGGACTTTTTCGGCAACCTGCAAACTCCCTTCCGCCTGGTAAACAACAAAGTAATTGTGCCCGATGAAGAAGAGATAGCACGCAATCCGCGTTCACGCAGTGCCAAACTGAGAATAGCCGAAAAGAAGTAAGAGAACAGAGTGAAATAAGAGAAGTGAAATGGAAGATAAAGAAGCAAAAAAGAAGAAAAGCAATTCCCTGAAAAGTATTCTGGGAGGTGATATTCTGGCAACGGATTTTTTTCGCCGCCAGACTAAATTGCTGGTACTGATTATGGTGCTTGTCATTTTCTACATTCATAATCGTTACGCAAGCCAGCAACAGCAAATCGAAATAGACAAGTTGAAAAAAGAGCTGATTGACATCAAATACGATGCACTGACCCGAAGTTCGGAACTGATGGAAAAAAGCCGCCAGTCACGAATAGAGGACTATATATCCACCAAAGAAAGTGATTTGCAGACATCGACCAATCCACCTTATTTAATCAGAACGAAATAAAAGATGGCTGTAAACAAGAAAAATATAATGACCCGTTACTTCTTCGTCATCCTGCTGATGGGATTGATTGGAGTAGCCATTGTTGTCAAAGCAGGCATCACGATGTTTGCCGAACGTCAATATTGGCAGGATGTGGCCGACCGTTTCGTCAAAGAGAATGTAACGGTAAAGCCCAACCGCGGAAACATCATCTCTTCCGACGGCAAACTAATGGCCAGTTCGCTGCCGGAATATCGCATTTATATGGATTTCAAAGCCGGTGGAGTAAAGAAGGACACCATGCTGATGAATCATCTGGACGAAATATGTGCAGGACTCCATAAGATATTCCCTGATAAAAGTGCTTCGGAATTTAAAGCGCACCTTAAAAAAGGACGGAAACAGGGAAGTCGCAACTATCTGATTTATCCAAAACGTATTTCATACATCCAATATAAAGAAGCCAAACGCCTGCCGGTATTCAACCTGAATAAATACAAAGGCGGTTTCCACGAGTTAGCTTATAACCAAAGAAAAAAACCTTTTGGTTCACTTGCAGCCCGCACACTGGGGGACTTATATGCTGACACCGCCCAAGGTGCCAAGAATGGCATAGAGTTAGCTTTTGACTCCATACTGAAGGGGCATGACGGGATTACCCACCGGCAAAAAGTGATGAATAAATACCTGAATATTGTAGATATTCCTCCGGTAGATGGTTGTGACCTTCTTTCTACGATTGATGTAGGCATGCAGGATATTTGTGAAAAGGCCCTGACCGATAAACTGAAAGAGCTGAATGCCAAAGTAGGAGTAGCCGTATTGATGGAAGTAGCGACCGGAGAGGTTAAAGCCATCGTAAACATGATGAAAGCCGGAGACGGCAACTATTATGAAATGAGAAACAATGCCATCAGTGATATGCTCGAGCCGGGTTCTACCTTTAAGACAGCTTCTATCATGGTGGCACTTGAAGACGGTAAAATCACACCGGAAGATGTAATAGACACAGGCAATGGTGTCAAGATGATGTACGGTCGTCCCATGAAAGATTGGAATTGGCGCAAAGGCGGATATGGTCCATTGACAGTTACACAAATACTGGAAGTATCTTCAAATGTGGGTACATCCAGCATTATTGATAAATATTATGGTAGTAACCCGCAAAAGTTTGTCGACGGACTGAAACGAATGAGTATCGATCAGCCTCTCCAATTGCAAATAGCCGGAGAAGGTAAGCCTAATATCAAAGGTCCGAAAGAGCGTTACTTTGCAAAAACTACTCTGCCGTGGATGAGCATCGGCTATGAGACCCAGGTACCACCGATGAATATCCTTACTTTCTACAATGCCATTGCCAACAACGGTGTTATGGTGCGTCCCAAATTTGTGAAAGCAGCCATAAAAAATGGTGAAATAGTGAAAGAATATCCGACAGAAATTATCAATCCGAGAATCTGTTCGGAACGGACCCTGAAACAAATACAGGAGATTCTTTATAAGGTTGTGCATGAAGGTCTGGCAGCCCCGGCAGGCTCCAAACAATTTGCCGTTTCGGGTAAGACGGGTACGGCGCAGATCTCACAAGGTGCTGCCGGATATACATCGGGAGGAGTGAACTATCTGGTCAGTTTCTGCGGATACTTTCCCTCAGAAGCTCCAAAGTATAGCTGTATCGTTTCCATACAAAAGCCAAATCCTCCTGCCTCCGGAGGCTTGATGGCCGGTAGCGTTTTCAGCAAAATTGCCGAAAGAGTGTATGCCAAAGACCTACGTTTGGACATTCGGAACGCAATCGATACCAATACGGTAGTGATTCCCGATGTTAAAGCAGGCGAAATGACAGAGGCCAGACAAGTATTGGAAGGATTGAATATTCAGACTCAGGCAGAGTTTAAAACTAAAAAGAATAAAGAAGTTTGGGGACATGCACAGGCAGCTCCCAAAGCAGTGATCCTGCAGGGAAAGGAACAATTACGGAACTTTGTACCCAGCGTTATCGGCATGGGAGCCAAAGATGCTGTTTACCTGCTGGAAAGCAAAGGATTGAAAGTGGCTCTGTCGGGAGTTGGCAAAGTGAGAAGCCAATCGTTGCCCCAGGGTACTACAATAAAGAAAGGACAAACCATCAGTATCCATCTGAATTGATTATTATAGATTAAGGTATGAAATTAAAAGAGATTCTAACATCTATCCATCCGGTAAAAATAACCGGAAATCAGGATATCGAAATAACCGGAGTTGACATCGACTCCAGACAGGTAGGGTCCGGCCATTTGTTTATGGCCATGCGCGGTACACAAACCGACGGACATGCCTATATCCCGGCAGCAATTGAGAAAGGGGCCATAGCCATTCTCTGCGAAGAGTTGCCAGCAGAACTAAACGAAGAAATTACCTACATTCAGGTAACCGACAGTGAAGATGCTGTTGGTAAAGTAGCTACGGCTGTCTATGGAGACCCGACTTCGAAAATGGAACTGGTGGGTGTCACCGGTACAAATGGAAAGACGACGATTGCCACCTTATTATATAATACATTCCGGTATTTCGGTTACAAAGTGGGGCTTATCTCTACGGTATGCAATTATATAGACGATGAAGCCATCCCTACCGAACACACCACTCCTGACCCGATTACGCTGAACCGTCTTTTGGGACGTATGGCAGACGAAGGCTGCAAATATGCTTTCATGGAAGTAAGTTCGCATTCCATCGCGCAAAAAAGAATCAGCGGACTGAAGTTTGCCGGCGGCATCTTTACGAACCTGACACGCGATCATCTGGACTACCATAAAACAGTAGAGAATTATCTGAAAGCAAAAAAGAAATTCTTCGATGAACTGCCTAAAAGTTCTTTCAGCCTCACCAATCTGGACGACAAAAACGGACTCGTGATGACGCAGAATACGAAGTCGAAAGTATACACGTATTCTCTCCGCAGCCTGAGTGACTTCAAAGGGAAAGTACTGGAGTCACATTTTGAGGGAATGCTTCTTGACTTCAACAACCATGAGCTCGCAGTGCAGTTTATAGGAAGATTCAATGCTTCGAATTTATTGGCCGTATTCGGCGCCGCCGTTTTACTGGGTAAGAAGGAAGAGGAGGTATTGGTTGCACTTAGTACGTTGCATCCTGTTGCCGGACGTTTCGATGCCATACGCTCCCCGCAAGGATATACAGCAATCGTAGACTATGCACACACACCGGATGCTTTGGTCAACGTCTTGAACGCCATACATGGAGTGCTTGAAGGAAAGGGCAAAGTGATTACTGTAGTCGGTGCCGGTGGCAACCGGGATAAAGGCAAACGTCCCATCATGGCAAAAGAAGCAGCCAAGGGAAGCGACCGGGTTATCATCACCTCAGACAATCCACGATTCGAAGAGCCACAGGACATCATCAACGACATGTTGGCCGGACTGGACAACGAAGACAAGAAAAAAACACTGAGCATTGCAGACCGTAAGGAAGCTATACGCACAGCTTGCATGCTTGCTGAAAAAGGAGATGTGATTCTGGTTGCCGGAAAAGGACACGAGAATTATCAGGAAATCAAAGGAGTGAAACATCACTTTGATGATAAAGAGGTTTTAAAAGAGATTTTTTCATTGACTATTTAATGGACAATGATTGAAGTAATTCCGATGCCAAATGCCTGATTCCTTCAATCGTAAACCATAAATCGTCTCATTGTAAATAAAGTTATGTTATACTACTTGTTTGAATGGCTACATAAACTCAACTTTCCGGGTGCCGGAATGTTTGGGTACACCTCGTTCCGGGCATTGATGGCTGTCATCCTGGCGCTACTCATTTCCAGTATATGGGGAGACAAATTCATCAATCTGCTGAAACGGAAACAAATCACCGAAACGCAGCGTGACGCTAAGATCGATCCGTTTGGAGTTAATAAAGTAGGCGTACCCAGTATGGGAGGTGTGATCATTATTGTAGCAATTCTGATTCCCTGTTTATTACTGGGAAAACTGCATAACATCTATATGATATTGATGTTGATAACTACTGTATGGCTGGGATCTTTGGGGTTTGCGGACGACTATATCAAGATATTCAAGAAAGATAAAGAAGGCCTCCATGGCAAATTCAAAATCATCGGACAAGTGGGACTCGGGCTGATTGTCGGACTGACTCTATATCTGAGCCCTAATGTAGTAATCCGCGAGAATATAGAGATTCAGAAATCAGAAAACGAAATCGAAGTGATACATGGCACCCACGACCTGAAATCAACCCAGACCACGATTCCATTTTTCAAAAGCAACAACCTGGACTATGCAGACCTTGTGGGCTTCATGGGAGAACATGCCCAAACGGCCGGATGGATTTTGTTTGTCATTATCACTATCTTCGTCGTAACAGCCGTATCCAACGGTGCCAACCTGAATGATGGTATGGATGGTATGGCAGCAGGCAATTCAGCCATCATCGGACTGACACTGGGTATACTGGCCTATGTATCGAGCCATATTGAATTCGCCGGTTACCTGAATATCATGTATATTCCGGGAAGTGAAGAATTGGTAATCTTTATATGTGCCTTTATCGGCGCATTAATCGGTTTCTTATGGTACAATGCTTATCCGGCACAGGTATTCATGGGTGATACAGGTAGCCTGACCATTGGAGGAATCATCGCAGTATTTGCTATTATTATCCACAAAGAATTGCTGATTCCGATTCTCTGTGGTATATTCCTGGTTGAGAACCTGTCAGTACTCCTGCAACGCTTCTATTATAAAGCAGGCAAAAGAAAAGGGGTAAAACAACGTCTTTTCAAACGGGCACCGATACATGACCATTTCCGCACTTCGATGAGCCTGGTGGAACCGGGATGCAGTGTGAAATTTACAAAACCGGATCAACTGTTTCACGAATCCAAGATTACAGTCCGCTTCTGGATTGTAACCATCGTGTTGGCAGCCATTACGATTATAACACTAAAGATAAGATAACCCAAAGTGACAGGTAACAGGCTACAAGCTACAAGTGCCTGCTGCCGATCACTGAGTATGAACCTCAAACTTGTAGCATAGAGACAAAGGATTTACCGACCGTACACAAAACTCCGGTTGATAAACCATAACTAAAAATCATGAAAAGAATTGTAGTATTAGGAGCCGGTGAAAGCGGTGCGGGAGCAGCCGTTCTGGCAAAAGTAAAAGGATTCGATACTTTCGTATCGGATATGTCTGCCATCAAGGATAAGTATAAAACTCTCCTTGACAGCCATGGCATTGCCTGGGAGGAAGGTCGGCACACAGAAGAACGGATTCTGAATGCAGATGAAGTGGTGAAGAGCCCCGGAATTCCTAATGACACCCCCCTAATTCTGAAATTGAAAGAGCAGGGTACGCCCATTATCTCTGAAATAGAATTTGCCGGCAGATACACTGATGCAAAGATGATCTGTATCACCGGTTCGAACGGAAAAACAACTACGACCTCACTTATCTATCACATCTTTAAAAGTGCCGGATTAAATGTGGGACTTGCCGGCAACATTGGTAAGAGCCTGGCATTACAAGTAGCGGAAGAGGAGCATGACTATTATGTAATTGAACTGAGTTCATTCCAGCTGGATAATATGTATAAGTTCCGTGCAGATATCGCCGTGCTGATGAATATCACACCAGACCATCTGGACCGATACGATCACTGCATGCAGAACTATATCAACGCAAAATTCCGTATTACACAGAACCAGACATCAGAAGACGCTTTTATCTTCTGGAATGATGACCCTATCATCAAACGTGAACTGGATAAACACGGCATCTGTGCCCACCTGTATCCATTCTCGGCAATTAAAGAAGAAGGGTCTATCGCTTATGTAGAAGACCATGAAGTAGTGATTACCGCACCAATTGCCTTCAACATGGAGCAGGAACAATTGGCTTTGACGGGACAACATAACCTTTATAACTCTTTAGCTGCCGGGATTTCTGCAAATCTGGCCGGCATTACCAAAGAGAATATACGAAGAGCGCTCAGCGATTTTCAAGGGGTAGAGCACCGTTTGGAAAAAGTAGCACGTGTACGGGGGATTGATTTTATCAACGACTCCAAAGCAACCAACGTCAACTCTTGCTGGTACGCTCTGCAAAGTATGACCACCAAAACAGTGTTGATCCTCGGGGGTAAAGATAAAGGGAATGATTATACGGAAATAGAGGAGCTGGTTCGGGAAAAATGCTCGGCATTGGTTTACCTTGGATTGCACAACGAAAAACTCCATAAGTTCTTCGATCGCCTGGGACTTCCCGTAGCAGAAGTACAAACCGGTATGAAGGATGCTGTAGAAGCAGCCTACAAACTGGCAAAAAAAGGTGAAACGGTATTGTTAAGCCCGTGCTGTGCTTCATTCGACCTTTTTAAGAGTTATGAGGACCGTGGTGACCAATTTAAGAAGTATGTAAGAGAATTATGAAATAAGAGTCTCTGAGCTTTAAAAAGGCAGGACTCCTAAGAGCTAAAAACTAAAAGCCGTGGATTTATTAAAGAACATATTCAAAGGTGATAAGGTAATCTGGATCATTTTCCTTTGTCTCTGCCTCATCTCTATTATCGAGGTGTTTAGTGCTGCCAGTACACTGACTTATAAAAGTGGTGATCACTGGGGACCCATCACACAGCATTCCATCATCCTGATGATCGGCGCAATCGTGGTGGTTTTGATGCACAACATCCCTTATAAATGGTTTCAGGTGTTCCCGGTCTTCCTGTACCCCATTTCGGTAGTGCTGTTAGCTTTCGTCACATTGATGGGAGTCATCACAGGCGACCGTGTAAATGGGGCTGCCCGCTGGATGAGTTTTATGGGATTACAGTTTCAACCTTCGGAACTGGCCAAGATGGCAGTAATCATTGCGGTTTCCTTTATTCTTTCCAAAAAACAGGATGATGAAGGAGCCAATCCGAAAGCCTTTAAATATATAATGATACTGACCGGACTGGTGTGCATGCTCATTGCTCCGGAAAATCTTTCGACAGCTATGCTGCTGTTCGGGGTTGTAGTATTGATGATGTTCATCGGGCGTGTCGCCTTCAAAAAGTTAGCTATGTTATTAGGCGGACTGGCACTGGCTGGGTGTCTGGGAGTAATCTTCCTGCTGGCCATACCTAAAGACACCGACATTCCGTTCCTCCACCGCTTTGATACCTGGAAAAGCCGTATCACCAACTTCACTGAGAAAGAGGAAGTACCGGCTGCAAAGTTCGATATTGACAAAGATGCCCAGATAGCCCATGCACGTATAGCCATTGCTACCAGTAACGTGATAGGTAAAGCTCCGGGAAACTCGATTCAACGCGATTTCCTAAGTCAGGCATTCTCCGATTTCATTTTTGCCATTATCATTGAAGAGTTGGGGCTGGTAGGAGGAGCCTTTGTGGTTATTCTCTACATCTGGCTGTTGGTTCGAACAGGCCGAATCGCCCAGAAATGTGAACGTACATTTCCGGCATTCCTTGTCATGGGAATCGCCTTGATGCTGGTATCACAAGCCATATTGAACATGATGGTAGCTGTCGGTTTGTTTCCTGTCACAGGACAGCCCTTACCACTAATCAGTAAAGGAGGTACAAGTACCCTGATCAACTGCGCCTATATCGGAATGATATTGAGTGTCAGCCGTTATACCGCTTATCTGGAAGAGAAAAAAGATAATCCCGCTCCCCTCCTTACCGGAGAAGAAGGGAGTGAAACCGTTGCAAGCGAAGCCCAAACAGCAGCTGAGCCTACAGCGGAAGTCTTAAACAGTGATGCTAAATTTGAAGAGTGATATGAATAAGGAAAATAATAAAGAGGGACGGGATGACACTTTAAGGATCATCATCAGTGGCGGTGGTACCGGAGGACATATTTTTCCGGCTGTATCCATTGCAAACGCCATAAAAGAATTACGTCCCAATGCACAAATCCTGTTTGTAGGAGCCGAAGGAAGAATGGAGATGCAACGAGTACCGGATGCAGGCTATCAGATCATCGGATTACCCGTAGCAGGATTCGATCGCAAACATTTGTGGAAAAATGTTGCCGTATTACTGAAATTGGCACGCAGCCAATGGAAAGCGCGCAGCATTATCCGTCAGTTCCGTCCACAGGTAGCAGTAGGAGTAGGCGGATATGCAAGCGGTCCGACATTAAAAATGGCCGGAATGATGGGTGTACCCACCTTAATACAGGAGCAAAACTCATATGCCGGAGTAACCAACAAACTATTGGCAAAGAAAGCACGGAAAATCTGTGTAGCATATGATGGGATGGAAAAATTCTTTCCGGGCAGCAAAATCATTATGACAGGCAACCCGGTACGTCAGAATCTGTTAACGGAGAAGCCGGAACAAAAACAAGCTATTCGCTCTTTCGGACTGGATCCGGAGAAGAAAACCATTCTGATTCTGGGGGGAAGCCTGGGCGCCCGCACAATCAATAATACATTGATTGCCGGATTGCAGTTGATTCGTCAGACTAAAAATGTACAATTCATCTGGCAAACAGGAAAAATCTATCACCAGCAAGTAACGGAAGCCGTAAAAGTTGCCGGAAACATTCCTAATCTGTATGTGACAGACTTCATTAAAGATATGGCTGCCGCTTATGCTGCTGCCGACTTGGTTATTTCGCGTGCAGGTGCCGGCTCCATTTCCGAATTCTGCCTGTTGAATAAAGCAGTTATCCTGGTTCCGTCTCCCAACGTAGCAGAAAATCACCAAACCAAAAATGCATTGGCATTGGTGAACAAACGAGCTGCCATCTACGTAAAGGACGCAGAAGCGGAAGAGAAATTATTATCCGTGGCATTAGAAACCATAGCAGATTCCGGAAAACTAAAAGAACTTAGTGAAAACATCGCTCACCTGGCCCTACCGGATTCTGCCATCGTGATAGCAAAAGAAGTTATAAAATTAGCACAACAGCCATGAACATAGAAACTATTCAATCTGTATATTTTGTCGGTGCAGGAGGTATCGGAATGAGTGCCCTCGTACGCTATTTCCTTTCTAAAGGGAAGGTAGTGGCAGGCTATGACCGTACCCCCAGTGAACTGACTCAACACCTTATAGAAGAAGGAGCACAGATTCATTACGAAGAAAATATCAATCTTATCCCGGATGCCTGTAAAGACCCGGCCACGACACTGGTCGTTTTAACTCCTGCCGTACCTCAGGAACATGCCGAATTGACCTACTTCCGTGACAACGGATTCGAAATACAAAAACGTGCACAAGTATTAGGCACCATCACTCATTCCAGTAAAGGGCTTTGTGTAGCCGGTACACATGGTAAAACCACTACATCAACGATGACGGCCCATCTGCTTCATCACTCGCATATAGGCTGCACTGCCTTTTTGGGAGGTATTTCCAAAAATTATGGAACGAATCTGTTACTCTCTCCAAGCAGTCCGTATACCGTAATCGAAGCTGACGAATTCGACCGTTCATTCCACTGGCTGTCTCCATATATGTCTGTCATTACCGCAACCGATCCGGATCATCTGGATATTTATGGAACCGAACAGGCTTATCTGGAAAGCTTTGAGCACTATACCACATTAATCCAGCCGGGAGGGGCACTGATCATCCGCGAAGGCATTTCTCTTCAGCCTAAAGTGCAAGAGGGTGTCAAGATTTACACCTATTCACGCGATAAAGGAGACTTCCATGCTGAAAACATTCGCATTGGAAACGGAGAAATCTTCATCGATTTTATAGGACCGGATATTCGCATCGACAACATTCAGCTGGGAGTGCCCGTAAGTATCAATATAGAGAATGGAGTCGCTGCCATGGCACTTGCCTATCTCAATGGAGTGACCGCCGAAGAAATCAAACAAGGAATGGCAAGTTTCCGAGGTGTGGACCGTCGATTCGACTTCAAGATCAAAAACGACCAGATCGTGTTCCTGAGTGACTACGCTCATCATCCCTCCGAAATCAAACAGAGTGTGATGTCCATGCGTGAACTCTACCGGGATAAAAAGATCACCGCTGTTTTTCAGCCACACCTCTATACCCGTACACGGGACTTCTATAAAGACTTTGCCGATAGTTTGTCGCTACTCGACGAAGTAATACTGGTAGATATCTATCCGGCGCGCGAACAGCCTATTCCAGGGGTAACCAGTCAACTGATATATGATAACCTACGTCCGGGTATTGAAAAAAGCATGTGTAAGAAAGAGGAAATACTCGATGTGCTGAAAACGAAGCATATCGAGGTGTTGATCACGTTGGGAGCAGGAGACATAGATAGCTATGTCCCGGATATTTGTGAACTATTGACCCGAAGGATAACTCCATCGGACAATTAATTTGTAAATCGTCAAAACAATAAATTTCCTCATGATAAAAAGAATCCTTCTGACCATCGTCATGTTACTTCTCATAGCCTATCTCGTAGCGGCTGTGACAGTATTCAACAGCAAACCTGCCCATCAGGTCTGCCGCGACATGGAATTAGTAATAAAGGATACGCTCAATGCCGGTTTCGTCACTAAAAACGAGGTAGCTGACATCCTGCAAAAGAAAGGCATTTATCCCGTTGGAAAGAAAATGGACCGCATTCACACCAAAACGCTGGAAAAAGAGTTGAACAAGCATCCGCTGATCAATGAAGCACAATGCTATAAAACTCCAAGCGGCAAACTTTGCGTGGAAGTGACACAACGTGTACCGATTCTCCGCATCATGAGCAACAATGGTGAAAACTACTATCTGGATAACAAAGGTAAAGTGATGCCTCCCGATGCAAAATGCGTAGCACACCGGGCAATTGTCACCGGAAATGTAGAAAAGTCGTTTGCAATGAAGGATTTATATAAGTTTGGTGTATTTTTGCAAAACAATCCGTTCTGGGAAGCCCAGATTGTGCAAATAAACGTGCTCCCCGGGAAAGAGATCGAATTGATTCCCCGTGTAGGTAATCATATTATCTATCTGGGCAAGTTAGAACATTTTGAGGATAAACTGGGACGATTGAAGACCTTTTACGAAAAAGGGCTGAACCAGGTGGGATGGAACAAATATTCACGCATCAGCCTGGAATTCGGTAATCAGATTATCTGCACAAAAAAGAAACAATAATTCGTAAACAGCTAAACGTACCTTTGTGTTAAAGAGATGAGTCTATAATACAAAAGGGAATAAAATAGAATTTTATATGGCAACAACAGATTTTATCGCCGCTATTGAACTGGGTTCATCGAAAATAGCCGGTATAGCCGGAAAGAAGAATAGTGATGGAAGCATACAGGTATTAGCTTATGCCAGGGAGGATTCGTCTTCATTCATCCGGAAAGGAGTGATTTACAATCTGGATAAAACGGCACAAAGCCTGACCTCCATCATCAATAAGCTGGAGGGTGCTCTCAACAACTCAATTGCCAAGATCTATGTGGGTATCGGGGGGCAATCGCTCCGTACGGTACGCAATGTAGTTAGTCGCGATCTTGAGGAGGAGACCATTATCTCTCAGGAATTAGTCGACTCCATCTGTGATGAAAATCTTGAGATACCACTGATCGATATGGATATACTGGACGTTGCTCCGCAAGAATACAAAATTGGAAACAATCTCCAGGCAGATCCCGTCGGTGTGGCAGGAAGCCATATTGAAGGACGCTTTCTGAACATTGTGGCACGTGCTTCGCTCAAAAAAAACCTGGAACGCTGTTTCGAACAAGCCAAAATTGAAATAGCAGATTTATTGATCTCCCCGCTGGTTACTGCAGATGCAGTACTGACGGAAAGTGAGAGACGCTCCGGCTGTGCACTGATTGATTTCGGAGCCGACACATCGACTATTTCCATCTATAAGAATAACATTCTCCGATTCCTTACCGTACTGCCATTAGGAGGAAACAGATTTACTGATTATATCGTTTCCTTTCAGTTATATGTGTTAGATGGGGAAGGAGTGTTTTTCATTTATGG
>ERZ1023687.168-NODE-168-length-20490-cov-9.745584_pt1 | contig 20490 bp, 21 predicted proteins | sample MGYA00380346_ERZ1023687 | MGnify/ENA primary metagenome ERZ1023687 (study PRJEB33179, sample SAMN07449028) | human gut metagenome | biome: Human-gut; feature: Human associated habitat; material: Faeces | host: Homo sapiens | place: India:Kasaragod | collected...
ATATTATATTCCTGGGAAAGCACTTCAGCAGCCTTCTCCTCCATTCCCTGCGACATAAACAAGCGTGTTCCATATTGGATAACAAAAGTCCAACACATAATCTGTGCACCCACATAAAAGAATTGCGCTATGACTCCTTCTCTATAATGATGAACTTTAAAAATACGCTTTAGCGTTGGTATAAAATCAATATTATGATTCTTATCACCATTCTTAGGCATTTTAACGGCACGTATCAGAAAAAGCATGGCAAGAATCACTAATCCTATAATCAGGTAAGGGGCAATCAACACGGACAAATCCGACTCTTTCAATACCTCAAACTCAGACGGAGACAATTGGCTGCGTTCTACCGTATCCATGGGATTCAGACGCGCCTGAATGAAATTCATGGCTACATACATACCCAATAATGATCCCATTGGATTAAACGACTGCGCCAGATTCAATCGTCGCGTCGCTGTCTCTTCTGTACCCATCGATAATATATAAGGGTTAGCACTTGTTTCCAGAAACGAGAGTCCACACGTCAAAATAAAATAAGCGAGCAGGAAAGGGTAATAATCGCCTGTCATCTTTGCCGGGAAAAACAGCAAGGCACCCAAAGCATATAGCCCCAGTCCCAGCAGGATACCGGCTTTATAAGAGTATTTACGAATAAACATTGCAGCAGGGAAGGCCATTGCAAAGTAGCCTCCGTAAAAAGCGACCTGTACCAATGCCCCGTCGGTGACACTCATACGAAATATTTTCGAGAAGGCCTTTACCATTGGATTGGTAATATCATTAGCGAACCCCCATAAGGCAAAACAAGAAGTCACTAAAATAAATGGCAGGATATAACTAACTCCATCTTTATGAAGAATGGAACGGTTGGTGTTTTTCATGGGTTGTCGGGTTATTCAGGATAATATACCTGAGGTTTTACACTGTTTATGATAATTTCTTTTAGCTCTTCCCAAGTATCTATTTCACCTTGAGCTTTCACTTGTACTAAGATATTGCCGATAGCAGTCGCTTCCACCGGACCTGCATATACCGGAATGCCTAAAGCATTTGCAGTAAGTTGGTTTAGCAAACGATTCTGGCAGCCTCCTCCGATAATATGGAGTTGTTTAACCGGTACCGGCAGACAGCGATTCATCTGTTCAACTCCTAATTTATAACGGTGTGCCAATGATTCAATGACACAACGAACAAACTCTCCTTGAGAAACCGGCACTCTCAAATGATGCTTATGACAATACTCAGCAATCGACTCTTCCATACAGTCCGGATTGCAAAAAGAGGAATCATCTACATCGATTACCGAACGGATATCTGATAACGTTGCTTCGGCTATCACACGATCATAACTGGTTTCTTCGCCCCGTTCTTTCCACTCAGCCATCAAACGTTGTAAAATCCAAAGCCCGGTTATATTCTGCAAGAAGCGTATCTTGCCTTGTATGCCACCCTCATTCGTGAATCCTCCCAAACGTGCTTCCTCCGTCAAAATCGGTTGGTCAATCTCTGTTCCGAGCAAGGACCAGGTTCCCGAACTAAGATAAGCCCGATCCGGTTCATTGGAAGGAACAGCAAATACAGCACTGGCTGTGTCATGTGAACCGACAGCAACGACATCAATACAGCCTAAACCGGTTTCATCCGCAATTTCTTGTTTCAATTTACCGCGAATAGTCCCGGGAAGCACAATGTCACCAAAAAGATGTCGGGGTAATCCTAATTCACTAATCAAGTTATCCGACCAGTTGCGCTGACAAGCATCAAGTAACTCAGAAGTAGAAGCAATACAATATTCATTATTCGCTGTTCCTGTAAGGAAATAGCTGAACAAATCAGGCATAAATAATAGTTTATCAGCTACCCGGAGTTGTACATCGTTGTTCTGCTTCATACTATATAGTTGAAACAGAGTATTGATAGGCATCACTTGGATACCTGTTTCTGCATAATGGGCAGCTTGATCAATCTGCTTAAACACCCGCTCAGGCATACCATTAGTACGAGAATCACGGTAACAAACCGGATTCCCCAACAGATTACCATCTTTGTCAATCAGCCCAAAATCGACTCCCCAAGTATCTATAGCGATACTTTTCACCAGATAGCCTTTTCGGGCAGCGACACGAAGTCCGTTTTTCATTTCTTCGAAGAGAGAAAGAAAATCCCAATAGACATGGTTTCCGAGTCTAATTTGCCGATTACCAAAACGATATACCTCTTCCAGTTTTAGCTTACCTTCAGTGAGGGTACCGGCCATAATACGGCCGCTACCTCCACCAAAGTCAGCTGCTAAGTAAGTACTCATAAGCTGGTCGTCATTATTTCTATTTTGTTTTCTTTCCTAACACATATATTTCCAGATCATCAATCTCTTCCGGAGTCAGGACCGAATAATCTCCTCCGGATTGAACGATAATCCGGCAAGCCATTTCAAAGAAAGTGGCCCGTTCGTACACCTGATCAAAATCTTTACCACACACCACCTGTCCATGATTGGTCAGCAATACAGAGTTATGCTCTTTCATCGCTTCCACAACAGCTTCAGCCAGTTCAGGCGAACCCGGACGATAGTAAGGAATGATAGGAATCTCTTTACCGACATGGCAAGGTACCTCAGCAGTTACATTGAAATTTGACGGTTTGTTTCTCATACAGGAAACAGCTGTAGCATATTCCGATTGAAAATGCAGAACTACATTTACATCCGGACGTTCACGAAGGATTCCCAAATGAAAAGTACTTTCCATAGAAGGTTTTACTCCATTCTGGGGTATACCCGTAGAAATATTGCAAACAGATACTTTTTCTTTCTGCAGGTTCGGTACCCAAGAACCCGTTCCGGAAACAAGTGCTTCTTCACCGATTCTCCATGAAAGGTTACCGCTGCTGCACAACATTAATTTAGCATCGCCATAGCGATGTGCCTGAGCAAGATACTGCTCGATATGTTCATTAGTTATCATAATGCTTTCTTATATAAATCAAGAATAATTTCTTTTGTTACTTCCCGTGGATTACCCGGCGTACAGACATCAGCAAACGCAGCTGTAGCAAGACGGTCAAGATCCCTTTCCTGAATGCCCAAATCGGACAAGTGTTGTGGAATATTGACCCTCAAAGATAATGCTTTTACAGCATCTACGGCTGCTTTAGCTGCCTCTTCTTTAGCCATACCTGCAGAATACACGTTCATAGCCTTAGCTATCTCTACATATTTGTCAAGAGCAGCCGGAGCATTGAACTCCATAACAATAGGTAATAACAACGCATTGGCTACGCCATGAGGAATATCAAAAATAGCCCCCAACGGATGTGCCATACCATGAACGACTCCTAAACCGACATTCGAAAAAGCCATACCGGCAATATACTGGGCTACTGCCATACCATTACGTGCCTCCGCATTTGACGGTTCTTCAACGGCAGTCACCAGATAACGGTTGATCATTTCAATAGCTTTAATTTCGAACATATCGCTCATCTCCCATGCACCTTTGGTTATCAACCCTTCAATGGCGTGTGTCAGTGCATCAAGTCCCGTAGCTGCAGTCAGGCTTTTAGGAAGTGTATACATCAGCTCGGCATCTACTATCGCTATAGCCGGAATATCATTCGGATCCACACAAACCATCTTTTTTTGGTTCTGTTCGTCTGTAATCACATAGTTGATAGTTACTTCTGCTGCCGTTCCGGCAGTAGTAGGCAATGCAATAATAGGTACGGATTTCTTCTTGGTATCCGCCACGCCTTCCAATGAAACGACATCACTGAATTCCGGATTATTAGTAATAATCCCAATTGCCTTTGCCGTATCCATAGAAGAGCCACCGCCAATCGCCAGGATAAAGTCCGCACCGGATGCCGCAAATGCTTCCACACCGGCTTTTACATTCGATACTGTAGGATTCGGCTTAATTTCACTGAATATCACATAAGGAATCTTAGCAGCATCCAGCACCTTAAGCACTTTGTCCGCCACTCCGAATTTTATCAAATCTTTATCGGTTGCGACAAATGCTTTGTGTAGTCCCAAACGTGAGATTTCCTTAGGGAGCACTTCACGTGCTCCCGGACCGAAGTAAGAAACTTCGTTTAATATAAATCGATTGATCATATTGCGTTCTTCTAAAGGTTACTTATAAATAGGACCATAAGTAGTACAAGCTCTGTAGTCGGCTCCCTCTTTATCCATACCGAAGGCATTCCAGGCCGCCGGACGGAAAATCTGATCATCCTCCACATTGTGCATGCAAACCGGAATACGAAGCATGGAAGCCAGTGTAATCACATCCTGACCAATATGCCCGTAACTGATTGCACCATGGTTAGCTCCCCAGTTATTCATCACGGAGTATACATCTTTAAAGGCAGGTTTATCACATAAACGAGGAACAAACCAAGTAGTAGGCCATGTACGGTCCGTACGTTCATCAAGTAATTTATGAATTTCCGGATCAATCTCTACTGTCCAGCCTTCGGCTATCTGCAGCACTGGTCCAAGACCTTTAATCAGGTTCAGTCGCATCATAGTTACGGGCATACCTCCTTTCGAAAGGAAATTAGAAGAGAAACCTCCTCCACGGAAATAATCACGATTGGCGGGATACCAAGTAGTAGCTTCCAGACATTTCTCAACTTCTCCTTCCGTAACCTCCCAACAAGGTTTCATGGTAGGTTCTCCATTGACATCCGTTTGCTGCCCTGTTCCGTCAAGAGTAGTTGCTCCCGAATTAATCAAATGAATAATACCATTAGCAGCCATACCTGACAGTTCCTTACCCGTAACACGTTTCACAGCCTCCGGACTCCAATAAGTACGTACATCCGAGAAAATCTGTGCACGATTCGTCAACAGATGACCGAACAGCATAGCTACACCATTACAAGCATCATTCTCAGTGGCCACTACATATGCTTCACGAATACCATTCCAGTCGAATGAAGTATTGAGCAATGCTTCCGAGAAATCACCATTCGGATAGAAATCCGTCCATTGACGCTGTCCTTGGAACCCCGCTGCAATGGCATTGTGTCCTAAAGCCTCTTCCTTAAATCCAAGTTCTTTTAACTTCGGATTACCCTGCATCAAATCGCGCATGATGATAGTCATCTTGACAATGAACTCCCAGTCTTCATCTTTCTGTGCACGTGTCTTTGTTTTTTCAGGCACATTGAAATCATGCCCTTCATTCTTTTTGCAATATTTCTCAGTCCAAGCCATCGCTTTGGCATATTCTTCCTTATCATAAATGCCTTCGGCCATGCGGCGAATTATCTCTGTCAAATCGACCGACTCATTACGCATACCCAAATATTCCTGGAAGAAGTCCGGATTTACAATAGAACCGGCAATACCCATAGAAACACTACCCATAGAAAGGTAAGACTTCCCACGCATCGTAGCTACAGCCTGGGCAGCACGGGCAAAACGCAGAATTTTTTCTGCCACATCCGCAGGAATAGAGTTATCATTCAAGTCTTGTACATCGCGACCGTAAATACCAAATGCAGGCAATCCCTTCTGTGCATGCCCTGCCAGCACAGCAGCCAGATACACCGCTCCCGGACGCTCCGTCCCATTGAATCCCCAAACAGCTTTCGGATAATATGGATTCATATCCATTGTCTCAGCCCCATAACACCAGCATGAGGTGACAGTAATAGTAGCTCCTACCCCTTCACGTTCAAACTTTTCTGCACAAGCAGCACTTTCGGCAACACGTCCGATAGTTCCATCTGCAATCACACACTCCACAGGAGTTCCATCGCCATTTCTGAGATTAGAAGTAATCAACTCGGCAACAGCTTTTGCCAGATTCATTGTTTTTTCTTCAAGGCTTTCGCGAACACCACCCTGGCGTCCATCGATGGTGGGACGAATCCCGATTTTCGGATACTTTTTCATACTATATTATTAAATTCATTAGACAATTCTTCCATGCTGACCTGTGCTGACACACAATTCTGAAAAACTCTTTTATAAAGAAGCTCTCAGCCTGACTTCCGTAGGCAGGTAATCTTGTATGGCTTTTCCCTGCAGAACAAATTCGGCAGCCTTATCACCCATTTTCTCCCAATCTACACTTAATGCAGTTATTCCCTGATCTATCACTTCATAAGCAGGTGTGTCATTATACCCTATTAAGCCAAAATCAACTCCACATTGTAAACCCTCAATACGACTTTTCTTAATAATACTCACCACGTCTATCTGACGAATCGCTATATATACTTCTCCTTTGCGAACCTGAAGTCCTTCAATATCACTCACTACCTCACAACCAAGATGTTGATCGGCACAGAATTTCTCAAAAAAGTCACGGCTACTCCGGGGATGCATGCTATCATTCACTAACACGAAAACGAGTTTTTGATATTTCTTCAATCGATCTGCCAGTTGAAGTAGCGCATTATAGAATCCTTGGTCAAAGTCCTGACAAACATAAGAGAACTCCTCTTTCTCAAATTTACCGAAATCAAGAAGAAGAAGTTTGGATGGATTTATCTTATAAAGATTAGGAGACAGCTTTTCGTTATCGAAGTTCATCACAATATATTTATTGTATCGTCCCACCGATTCACGGATGATGGTATTGAACAAACGTTCATTGTACTGATGAAACAATAGGTCGACTTTATAACGGATAGACAAACGCTTTACAAAACTATTATAAAGTGCATATTTAAAAGGTGAATATTCATCAAGTAAAAGAAGTACATTTTTCAATCTTCCAACCACATAATACCCTTTCCCGGGAGTAGAATCGATAATTCCTCTCTCTTTTAAATCAAGAAAAGCTTTAAATACAGTATCTCGGGAAACCTCATACGCATGGCTAAGTTGATTGATCGATGGCAGTGAATCTCCCGATTTATATACTCCCATCGAGATATCAAAGCTAATCTTGTCAGCCAATTGCTTTACTTTGGTCGTTTGTTGTCCAAAAGTTATTTTCATACGTATCAATAAAGGTTTTTAATTATAGATAGCTATGCTGAACTATCACGATACAAAGAAAGTTAGTTTATTCTGGATAAGCAAGATAAAATGGTATGTTATATAACACTAAACCCAGAAGAAAAAACAAAGCAATTATACATAGCAATCATCCACTCTATAACCAACCGCACTACTCTTCCTTAAATCTAAAAAGGCATCCCTTGTGTTACAAGAAATCTAAATCTATTGACTTTACTAATTTAAAGTACAAATCCAGGTCTATATTTTTATGATGAAGTGCCAAAGGATATAAAACCGTTCCAGTTTTTGAGCAATAGAATATATATGTCATATCTTTAAATTCCTCCTGAGACAGGGTATACTTTTCCGAACAAAAGATAGACGACAACTTAAGTTTATAAATAGTATATATCATTACTTTTTCTCATAAAAACAAACTATTAAATCATTTGAATTTTCATCTAACATATCATCAAGTTTTACCATCCACTTTTCTCTTACGCTTTTTTTACACTTCTTTTTCAACTGCATAATTTTATCAAAATCGTAAAAAGACAATGTATAATAATGGATATCCTCCTGAACATTAGCACGATATAAATAATCTTCAACAGGGGCAACCTCATTTAATATCAAGTCATCATAAATCCATTTGTATGAATGCACACTATAATCAGATTTATCTATAATATTCCAAAACAATTCTTTTTTATACATATAAGTAGAACTCACAAGACGCTCTCCTTCAAATAAATTACGATGCGCCCAAATAAAAGGACTACTTTCACAAACATCTATAAAAGACTGAAATTTATGATCCTCATTATAAAGTTCTTTTTCTGGGAAAGTATATTCATTTTGTTTAAAAGCTATATATCCAGTCATATCATTAACAGATAATCGACAAATACCATTTCTAAAAACCTCGTAATAACAGATTTTATCCTGAACACGATACAAACAATCACTTTGATCAAAAGAAATATACTCACTAAACTTTTTATCCATATTCAATATTCTATTTACAATTGTCCCCCCTTTCTTATTATACACATAAAGTTTATACTCTTCCTTTTTTTTCTCTCGGGAGATCGATTTTAAGAAAATATAATTTCCACCATTATCAACTACAAAATCTGTAGCTGAAAGTATTTCGGACGGTAACCGGAAGCGCTCTACCATTTTTTGTTTCTGCAAAGAATATTCCACAACCTCTGTTCCAGAATTAATCAATAAATAAATAGATCCATCTAATAGTTTAATACTCCAAACATCATATGCTTCTTCAGGTCCTTCCCCCCCATTTCAAAACGGTTTTTAAATATCGGCCTTCATTATTAAACAAATGGACTCCGCCCTGATCAGACTTTCCTTGCACAATCCACAAAGAATCATATTTAAGTACTTTATTTATTGACGCTAAAACAATATCATTCAATTTTACAATTTCACATTTAGAAAAGAGAGCAGATAAGGAGGTAGTATCCTCTTGGGGTATGATACTTACCATAATATCAGCTTGGATAATATCGGAGTGTTTAACAGGTTGATTACATCCTGCCAACAACAAAACGAATATAAACAAATTCAGGTACTTCATAACTAATGTATTATAGGAACAGCCCCAATCACATATCATTTAACAAATAAAAGTTTGTTCATTGTATATTATTTCTCTAAAATTGTTTTTAAATATAAACCTTTCAATCGAGCATTATAAATTGGATTTCCCAATAGCAAAACTCTATTTTCATGATTCAACAAAAATGTCTGATATAAAATATCTGTCGGAAAATTATTCTTATTATTCAATTCATCTTTCATATCTATACACACAGGAAACGACAGTTGATGGACTCTCAACATATTCTTTATTTCCTGTTTATCTTCCGGATGAAAGAAAAATATAACCGGCACCTTATTACCAACCACAGAGTCTACACTGTTAATAAAATCAATCCACTCCTCCATTCTAAGTTTACAACTTAAGCATCCAATACTATCTACATATACAATTATCTTATAATCTGATTGGGGCATAGGAGCATAATAATCTTTTTGCTTAATCGTTGTAAACTGAATTTTTGGAGGAAAGATGATTTCACGATTATTCCACTTTTCCATCAATTGTCTCTCCATTGACTTACTCTCTTTTTTACAAGCAATCAATGCAAGCATTCCCGTTATACAGATAATTATATATTTCATAAACTAATTCAATTTTCAATCGTTTTTAATATATACAGTATTGGATTCATATCATCTGTTAATTCTATTTTTCTAATCCCAATTGTACTTTGTACTCCTGATTTAATATCCATCAGCATGGAAGGTTGGAGAATGGCAACAAATTCATTTTTATCCGTAGTATACTCCAATAATGGAAACTGCTTTAGCCCAACCAAATCATCTTTCGCATTTGAATAATAATAAGAATGTGCCTCCTTATTTTGTTTATCATATATCGAAATACAAGGTTTATTATTATCAAAGAACAATAGAAATAAATAGTGATCATTAGCCGTTAAATATTTAATTTTTCCACGAGCATTTGCTATTTCCCTTTTCAATTGTTCGTATGTGTATTTGCCAATAATATTAATATCAATTTCCTTTTCTCCAAAGTCAACCTTATAAAAACCATTCAGTTTCCCATCTTTATCTATTTTATAAATTATATTATTCAAAAACATTCGGTATAATAGGTTTTGCCCACTATGGCAAAAAGGATGCGCTAAAAGAACAAAACTATCTCCATAATCACATGGAGAGGCCTCTTCATGGAGAATACGTCCCTTAAGATCTGTAGTTACCAAATTACAATTGTCCCGTTCATCTCGAACAAAGTAAATCCTATCATTTTTAAGTTCCATCGAAGCTGCATAAAAATCCATCGCAAAACTAATCTGGAATTCGCCAGACAACGAATAGACCAATAAGCGATTTTTATTACATAAAAGATAAATCAGACCTTTCTTCTTATCAATTGAAAAATCACAAATAGACACGTATTCACCTGGCCCTTTGCCCATCCTGCCAATAGAAGAAATAAAATGCCCATCATTCCTATCAAAAACAAGAAGCCTAACTCCATATTCACGATCTAACACATACACCTCATCATTAAAAAATTCAATCTTATCTATCCTGCCAATTAAGCAAGAGTCATTTGTTTGCAAGGGAACAATTGTTTGAATAGAAGCCATAGATGAAAGATGAAAGTTTTCATCTTCTATCACAGAGCAATCTATCTTTTCACCATTCTTTAACTGGAAAGAAGTAACATTATTACAAGCAAACAATACTAAAACCCACAATATATACGTAATCTTTTTTTTCATACTAATAATCATAGATTAATAAATCAATAAGAAGGTGTGTTGAATACGAGTTTCAACACACCTTCCTCGAAGTTCAAGTAATTAATCACAATTTCGACCACAATCACACGTTTTTGCTCCAGGCTGTGAACAAGAGTTCCCTGATCCACCCGACTCACACGCACGATAGTCTCCTGTACCAATACCGGGACAATCATGAAGTTTAGACCAATAATACGGCCCCCCAGTAGTACCACCGCCTTCACCACCATCTGCTAATGCTTCAATATTCTCAATAGCCAGATCTGATAATAATGCATCCTGCTTCTCTGAATAATAAATGTTATAGCCTGCAGATAAACCGACCAATGCAACAAATATCATTCCTATCATTTTTTTATACATAATCTATATTATTAATAGTTTTACCCCTTGTTTTAATCTTATCCTTATATAATAACTTTATATTGGCGGCATACTTTAATCCCTCCTTAGACTGATTCCATGTGAACTACTTACCTTTGTCAAGTAAAGCTGCTCACTCCTTTTTAAATTAATACTCTTTCAAAAACTACGCCCACTCATAACATAGGCAACTTTGCTATCGCTTATAGGGCAATCTACATTACCACTGCCATAACAACCTGTAGGAACATCTCCTTCACCTGTAGCAAGCGCTTCAACATTCACTAAAGCCAATTCACTCAAATATTGCTTATTATTCATTCGGCAAACAGCCATAACCGTAATACCGACTAATAATAAACAGGCACTTACAGAAAACTTTCTCATACTCCAATTTGTTTTTAACGGTTACAAATCTATGGAAAAAGAAAAGGAATAAAAAGCCAACAAGAAGAAATCGACTGACATTCACTGACAAACGATAAAAGCCTATATAAACCTCCTGAAAGAGATCTGAAAATTTATACAAAATTCTAAAATACGAACATTATAATATTTGCATCTGATAAATTTCCTCCCCCAAATATTTAATTTGTATGCTCATAGGAAGCTGCTTCAACAAATCACGCAAACGTTCTATTGCTTTATGGAAACGATCGGGAGAAATAGATTTTCCTGGCCAAACATCTGCCACAATCTGAGACATTGACAGAGTATGATTCTCAGCCTTAATAAACAAAACTAAAAGAACACGCTGCTGGGGAGTAAGAGATACTTCCATGTCTTCGCAGATCAATACACCTTTACCAACATCCAGCTTAAGATCATCTTTTAAATCGTATATAGGTAGAGTCCCTTTTTTAACGGCAACCGCCTGAATATAAGTAGGAACTTCCTGTATTTTAGGAGGGCGAATAGACAACTTATATATATAGATTGTAAGAATCACACAAAGCAACAAAGCAACAATAACTCCAATAATGCTCCAAGCTACATTCACAAATACTGAGAAAAAAGATACAGATACAAACCCTAAAATTTCAATTTCACACCTATAACCTACATAGTAAGTAAATATCGGGGAATAAGATAAACAAGAAAGACTATCCGGACTAAAAGGAGAGCGGACCAATTCATTATTATCAGAAACAGCTAATTTTAATCCTGTACGAATAGGAAATTTCCGTCTTTCATTCAACATAGTCTCCCATAGCATATTCAATGTATCTACATTCAAAGGGTGTGTTAAACAAACAACAGTATGCAGCCCTTGCTCTCCAGGAGAAGGCACGATATTTTTGCGGATCTTCACTGCATCAACCCAAAAACGATGCGTACCGTACTCGTCCTGTATAGAGACTTCTTTGGAGGCTGTATCCGTTGAGGAGACGAAAGAGTCCTCACATCCATATCTCCAGCTTTCCACTTGATCTACACCTCGTTTTTGCAATTCCGCATGAAAAGCTTCATGAAAAACACTATCCGCATATACATGTAATGCCTTTACTTCTTGTTTATATGCATAGTTTCCCCCTAACAAACTAAGAAGGGCATAAACCCCAATCAAGCAACCCACAATTGTTTTTCCCCAATGCATAACCGTCCGTTTTTCACAGTTAATTTTAGCAAAGATATCGCTATTCTTGTAATGAATAAAACAAATCACTATCTTTATCACGGATATTACAAAAAAAGAATAATATTATGGCACATCGTCTTAACACTAACAAGCAATTTATGGTAGGAAACGGCATTTTAGCATTTGCCGTCATATTTGTCGTAGTCATCTTTGTATATATGAGTCTGAGATTGCAACGGGAAAAAGAAGCTGTCCGTCACTTTAGTGAAACGTACTCCATTCAGCTGACAAAAGGCTTCGTGGGTGATTCGATCTCACTGTTTGTCAATGACAGCTTGATCATGAATAAACAGATCAAAGAAGAGCCTACTGCCATTGAAGTCGGACGCTTCGCAGAGCAAAGCGCACTGATGATTGTAAATAATCAGACTGAAACAGTAGCCGCATTTGATCTGAGTGAAAAAGGTGGTACTTACCGTTTTGAAAAGGATATTGACGGTATCAAACAGCTACCACAAAAATAGAAAGACGTTTTTTTCCTGACCGCATAGGGTATAAAAGACTGTAAAGGGAGATATCAAAAGACACTACAGAATTATTCCGATTCGCACAGATGAAAAAGCCCAAAACCGATTATCAATGCCGGCAATCAATCTGTAACAATCAGTGTAATCTTTGGTGGAAAGGATTCTTGCAACATCTGTTTTGTGATTGCAATGTCAAATCTCAGTCTTATATTTTTTCAACTCTTCGCGCAGCTCTAAAGCTTTACCTCCGGTGAAACCATTAAGCAAATCCCAAAAACGATCACCATGATTCATCTCACAAGTATGGCAAAGTTCGTGCAAAAGAACATAATCTATCAAATGCTTTGGCAATAATACAAGAAAATAAGAGAGATTTATCTTTTTGTGAGAAGAGCAGCTTCCCCATCGTCCACGACTTGAATTTATCTGAACACTTTTGTAAGGCAACCCATACCGCTCCGAAAGCATATACAACCGGGGAGGCAAGATAATCTTTGCATTCCGTCGCAAAGCTTCTTCAATCACTTTTCGAAGCCAGTCCTGTAAATTAGAATCTGTAAAATCGGCCGTCGGGGGACAAATAATCCGCATTTCTCCCAATTCGGAATGAGCCAAGAATTTCTCCCTCTTGCCACTAACCAATGATAACTTGAAGTATTCTGTCTCGATCCGATAGTTCAGGTCAATCAGAGGACGTATCAACTTCTGCCTGGAATCCAACAATCTGGAACGTAATTTTTCTATCGCCTCCTTTACCTCCTTCATCGTAACTCCCGGAGGTATACTAACATAGATCGCATCAGCTTTTGTACGAAAAACGAGTCTCTTGGCACGCACATTATCACGTACGATCAGACGTCCTAACTCCTTATCTTCAATAATCTTATCCAATGTTGTTCTTAATTATAAATACAAATAAACGGATTATTTTGCAGAAAAAAGAAAGATAGATGCAACTTTTCCTACTCAACCTACGTCTAAACTAATAGAAACCTCTAAAAACGAAATAAAATGAAAACAATCTTTAAAATGTTGTCAACATTACTGTTAACAGCAGGGTTATTGAGCAGTTGCGTATATATGGGTGAAGGTATTCAACCCAGTAAGAAACTCATCACGAGAGATTATAAAGTGAAGGAGTTCAACAAAATTGACGCGGGGACCGTAGGTGACATCTATTACACACAATCCGCAGATGGAAAAACAGACGTACAAATCTATGGGCCGGATAACATTGTGGCGTTAATACAGGTAGCTGTAAAAGATAGTACCTTATTGTTAAGCATCGATAAATCGAAAAAGGTACGCAACTTCAAAAAGATGAAGATAACAATTACATCTCCAACTTTAAACAGTATTTCCTTCAAAGGAGTAGGTGATGTACATATTGATAACGGTTTGACTACCGACAACCTCTATGTGGAAAGCAAAGGAGTAGGTGATATAAAAATTAAATCACTAATCTGCAGTAGCTTAAATGTGCAATCAATGGGTGTAGGAAATGTAAAACTTGAAGGAACAGTTCAGGCAGCTACTCTTCACTCTAAAGGGGTAGGCAATATAGAAGCCGGAAACCTGCAGGCCAATATAGTAGAAGCCAGTTCACAGGGTGTAGGAGATATTACCTGCAACGCAGTAGAATCTATCAATGCAGCTGTACGAGGAGTGGGAAGCATTAAGTATAAAGGTAATCCTACCATAAAATCACTCAATAAAAAAGGAGTGGGAACTATTAAGAATATCTAATACAATAATCACAAGACCATGAAAAAACAATTATTATCATGCCTTACAATTTCCATGCTGTTATTAATCATTGGGGCCTGTTCACAGACAAAGCAGGTAAGTGGAAGTTCAAACTATATCACTAAAGACATAAGAGTCGGTTCTTTCAGCAAAATTAAATCAATGAGCAGTTCGGATATTGTTTATACACAAAAGCAAGGAACTCCCACTGTACAGATTTATGGTCCCGACAACATCGTCCAGTTATTGGAAAACACTGTTGAAGGAAAAACACTGGTGGTTAAATTTAAAAAGAATAGCTCCATCCGCAATAGCGGAAAACTGGAAATCAGAGTATCTTCTCCATCATTAAACCATTTATCCATATATGGCTCAGGAAACACGACCTTTACAAATGGAATGGAGAGCAACGACGATTTAGAAATATGTATTTACGGATCGGGGAACATCAATGGAACCAATTTCTCTTGTACAAAACTGTCAACGCATATTTACGGTTCAGGAAACATCAATTTGAAAAAAATCGATGTACCATGCACAGAAGCAAATATTTCAGGTTCGGGAAATGTATTGCTGAACGGCAAATCGGGCAAAGCCGAGTATCGTATTGCAGGTTCGGGAGATATTAATGCCATAGATTTAAAGACAGAAGATGTCAATACACATATCAGTGGTTCGGGCAGCATAAAATGTCATGCTACTGAAAACCTGACAGGAGGTGTCAGTGGAAGTGGAAGTGTGGCATACAAAGGTAATCCGCAAATAAACTTTTCAAAAAGAGGATTAAGAAAACTTTAAATATAGAAACTCTCTCTTAGTTTAACTTCGCTCTATGAAGACGACGTAGCATAAACATAAAAGGGCTACTGCATCACGCGGTAGCCCATTTATTTAGTTAGTTTTTTATTGAAATTGAGAGAATTGAAACTTCACAGCCTCAAATCAAAAAGTTGTTTTAATTAAGCACACTAACTATATTATATGTTTAAAGCAAATGAAAATGTCTCTTTATCTGTGCAATAAACTCCGGACTCATATTTCCGGTAAAGTTTATTACAGCAAAATGATTCTTTTCGTGCATTAGCATCACCAGTTCAACAATTGTATCCTTCTTTTTACGAACCATAATCTGACAATTCTCAGATTTATCCTTAAAAGAAAGAAACGATTCAAACCTTCCGGTATTCTTCTCAACCACCTTCAAAGCTGCATCAAAATACTTTTTTCCTTCCACATCGGAAGTAAGCACCTGCATACTCTTGAGATTAGAGATCATATCCAGCACCTCTTTATCTTTCTCAGCATCGCTCTTCATTATCTCCTCCATCATTTTCGGACTGATCGTAACACAAGTCAGATTAGAATCCGCCTTATGTTCAGCCATAAAACGTGAAGCAAAGTCCTGGGCCGAAACAGCCACAGACAGCAATGCCATCCAGCACATTAAAAGAACGCTCTTCATTATTTTATTCCTTCATCACTCGAATCGATTCAACCTTCACACTATCTCCGGCGATTTGATCCTGTGATTTATTTATACCTTCAGACACCATCATCAAAGCAGAAGAAACTTGTTTGTAAGCCACTTCGGGATCATCGTATGTGTCCTTATAAGCATCATAATTATAATCCAAAGCCTCATCGGCAAAGAATGTATGTTGCGCTACATTGCCCAATGACAAAATCAACGCAATCACGGCGGCAGCCTTAAACAAAGGCATAAACCTTCCAACCATCGTCAGACGTTTTGCTTTTACTACAGGTGCCTCTACCTGAGCCAGAATACGTTCATCAAAGTCTTCTCCCAGCCCTGCTTCCTGTTGAACTGCCTGATAAACAAACAAGTCCTTGTAACGGAGCAAATGAGCGGGTACCTCTTCCTCCGAAAAGAAAGACCGCAATTCCGATTCCTCTTCCAAAGAAGTCTCACATTGCCAGTATCGCTCTAAAAGCTGTTCTATATACTTATAATCCATATTCATCAATCTCTAAATACCTTTGTTTTACCTTTTGTCTTGCTCTGAAAAGATTCACTTTTACCTGTTCCTCTGTCAGATTCAAGATTTTCGCTATTTCTTTATAGCTTTCCCCTTCTATATCTCTCAACTGCATAATAAGCCGTTGCTTCTCAGGAAGTTCGTTAATCAGACGATGGATGATTGACATTCGTTCCTTATTAATCAACTGATCATAAGGACCGGATGCTTCGGATTCTTCCTCCATTTCCGGTGTGAGTTCCACATTTTGAGCTTCTTTCTTTTGGCTTCGGTCTATGGCCAGATTCTTCGCCACAGTCAGGCAATAAGCCTCAATAGATCCGAACTGTGTCCACTCTTCACGTTTATTCCACACTCTAATCATCGTATCCTGAACAACATCCTCTGCTTCGGCCCTGTCGAAGGTGATTCGGAGTGCCAAACGAAAGAGTTTATCTTTCAATGGCAATATGTCGTCTCGGAAGCTGATTTCTTGCATCTCTATTAAGTTGACGGGTGAGTTGGTGAAAAGTTACAGATGTATTCCTCTTTTTTTTGAATTATTTTTTTATCCGGGTTCCTCCACCTTTGTGAATGGCTGACGCTAAGGTTATTATCACCTCAGACACACCTGCATTTATTGCTTCAAAAGAATTCTCAAGTTTCGGTATCATGCCTCCCTGAATAACCCCCTCGGCAATGTAGCGTTGAAACTCAGCATGATTAATTTGGGGGATGACACTCTCATCATCATTTTCATCACGAAGCACGCCTTTCTTTTCGAAACAATAAACCAAAGTCACATCAAAAATAGCAGAAAGAGCCTTCGCCGTTTCTCCGGCAATGGTATCTGCATTCGTATTCAGCATATTCCCTTGTCCGTCATGCGTCAACGGTGCCATCACCGGAACCACTCCTTTATGAATCAAATCAGAAAGCAATGTGGCATCTACCTGCTCTACATCCCCGACAAATCCATAATCGACCTCTTTTACGGGGCGCTTCATCGAACGGATTACATTCATATCCGCTCCGGTCAGCCCCAGGGCATTGACCCCACGGGCTTGCAATCCGGCTACAATATTCTTGTTTACCAACCCACCATAGACCATTGTCACAACCTTCAGTGTCTCCGCATCGGTTATACGGCGTCCATTGACCATTTTACTGTCAATCCCCAGTAAAGCAGCTATCTTTGTAGCCGAACGTCCCCCTCCATGAACAAGTACCTTATGCCCTTCAATGGCAGCAAAATCATCCAGTAACTGCTTCAATGTAGCTTCTTCTTCTACGATTTTGCCACCAACTTTAATGACTGTCAGTTTTTCCTTCATATTCTTTCTATTTACAAATTACGATTTATACTCCATCAGGTTACAAGCCACGAGCTACAAGAAACGAGACTGATATCATGTGCAGTATTCGTAACTTGTAGCTCGTCATTTATAAAATGATAGTTCTTTTTATTTATTCAAGGTATGTGTATCCGTACAAACCCGAACGATAATTGGAAAGGAACTCTTTTCCTTCTTCTACAGAAATCTTCCCTTCTTTTACAGATTTTGTTACCCATGTTTCAAGAGTACGAACCAGCTTTTTCGGGTTATATTGCACGTAATCGAGCACTTCTGCGACCGTTTCCCCGTCAATAATCTGTTCGATATTATACCCCTTCTCATTGACAGAAACATGCACCGCATTCGTGTCTCCAAACAGATTATGCATATCTCCCAGGATTTCCTGATAAGCCCCTACCAAAAAGACCGCTACATAGTAAGGCTCTTTCTGCTTCAGGCTATGTACCGGCATATAATGTGCTACATTCCGGGTAGAGATAAAATTGGCTATCTTTCCATCGGAATCACAGGTAATGTCCTGCAAGGTAGCCGAGCGGTCCGGTTTTTCATCCAAACGCTGAATGGGCATAATCGGAAATATCTGGTCAATCGCCCAAGAATCCGGAAGCGACTGAAAAAGTGAGAAGTTACAGAAATATTTATCAGCCAACAATTTAGACAATCCGCGGAATTCATCGGGAGCATGTTTCAGTCCACCGGCAATTTGATTGATTTCACGAGTAATAGACCAGTAAAGACGTTCTATCTGAGCACGTGTCTTCAGGTCTACGATACCATGGCTGAACAGATCGAGTGCCTCTTCACGTATCTGCTGGGCATCATGCCATGCTTCAAGCATCTTGTTCTGATTCAATGTATCCCAAATGCCATAAAGTTCCTGTACCAGTTCATGCGCATCCGGAGCAATCTCCTCTTCATCATCCCATTCCGGCAAAGTAGCCGTCTCAAGTACCTCAAAAATCAAGACAGAGTGGTGTGCAGTCAGAGCCCTGCCACTCTCAGTGATAATATTGGGATGGGGAATACCGTTTTTGTCACTGGCATCCACTAACGTGGAAATAGAGTCGTTGACATACTCCTGAATAGAGTAATTGACACTACTCTCACTACTTGACGAACGGGTGCCGTCATAATCAACTCCAAGACCACCGCCAATATCAACAAATTCCACTTTGAAACCCATCGCATGGAGCTGCACATAGAACTGAGAAGCTTCACGCAATGCTGTCTTGATACGGCGTATCTTTGTCACCTGACTTCCGATATGGAAGTGTATCAGTTTCAGACAATCCTTCATGCCTTTACTTTCCAGAAAGTCAAGTGCCTCAAGCAACTCACTGGAAGTCAGTCCGAACTTACTGGCATCTCCTCCTGACTCTTCCCACTTTCCGCTTCCTGAAGAAGCCAATTTGATACGGATACCAATATTAGGCTGTACATTCAGCTGCTTTGCCATGCGGGCAATCAGCTTCAACTCATTCATCTTTTCAACTACCAGAAAGATACGTTTACCCATCTTCTGTGCCAGCAAAGCAAGCTCAATATAGCTTTCGTCTTTATAGCCGTTGCAGATAATAAGAGAGTCAGAATCCGTATTGACAGCAATCACTGCATGCAGTTCGGGCTTGGAACCGGCTTCAAGGCCCAAATTAAATTTCTTGCCATGGCTGATAATTTCTTCAACAACCGGGCGCATCTGATTCACTTTAATCGGATAGATGATAAAATTCTGGGCTTTGTATCCATACTCTTCGGATGCCTGTTTAAAACAATAGGCAGTCTTTTCAATACGGTTATCCAGAATATCCGGAAAACGCACCAGCATAGGAGCCGCCACATCACGCAACTGCAACTCGTCGACCAATTCTTTCAAATCGACGGCTACGCCATCTTTTCGCGGTGTAACAACAACATGACCTTTGTCATTAATACCAAAGTATGAAGTACCCCAACCTGTGATGTTGTAAAGTTCTTCAGAATCTTCAATACGCCACTTTCTCATTTTTCTGTTATTCAGTTGTTTTTAATAAATAATTGGACGGCAAAAATACGTATTAATCTACAGGTTGCCAATTAAATTGATATTAAATAATCGTTCCTGATATCCGCTATTTCCGTTACGCGCATCATACAAGCCTGCCAATTCATCCGCTTGTCTATAAAAATAATTACGTAGCGCAGCCACAGAATATACTCCGTCAACCCGGTAAAGTGGAAAATCCTCCGGTAAAGCCAGACTGACCTCTTCACGCTGCTCGTAGTTTAGAGCCTCCACCATATCACACGAGAAACGGTATCTTTTCTGCATATTAGTATTCAGACTCCATGGGATACAACGTTCTACATACTCCCAGCCTCTGTCCGGATCAGTCATAAAATAATAGGCAATGAATAGCCCAAGATAAAGAAGCAGATATTCATCTTTTTCTCTTCCCGCCAAAGCTTCTTCGGCCCGTGCACGCATATCCGCCGCTATCTCCGGCTTCCCGGCTTTATAAGCATAATATGCCAATTTCAGATAAGCTCTCAGATTGGCTTCGTAACAAGAAATTTGCTTGGAAATTAAAGGTTGCGCACGATTATAGGCCTCTTCAAACGGTCCAGTTTCATGA
>ERZ1023687.173-NODE-173-length-20183-cov-11.959112_pt1 | contig 20183 bp, 10 predicted proteins | sample MGYA00380346_ERZ1023687 | MGnify/ENA primary metagenome ERZ1023687 (study PRJEB33179, sample SAMN07449028) | human gut metagenome | biome: Human-gut; feature: Human associated habitat; material: Faeces | host: Homo sapiens | place: India:Kasaragod | collected...
AAGCAGAAGAGATGGTGAAGAATATCAATAACAATATGAAATCCATTCGTTATGAGCTTGGGACTCGTGTACGTCACCAGCTGCGTATCATTCCTGAACTGAAATTCTTCGTGGATGATTCATTGGATTATATTGAGAAAATAGATTCATTGCTGAAGTGAAATAACTCATTGCAGAGGTGAACTTCCCTTTTTATATAGCCAGGCGTTATCTTTTTTCAAAGAAAAAGCATAATGCTATTAATATCATATCCGGCATTTCCGTATGTGGAGTGGCTCTTGCTACGCTTGCTTTGGTTTGCACTCTTTCTGTTTTTAATGGTTTTCAGGATATGGTGGCCAGCTTTTTTACGGCTTTTGATCCGCAGTTGAAAATTACGGTCCGTGAAGGAAAGGTTTTTGATGCACAAGATGAACGGATTCGTGCCGTTTGTGCGCTTCCTGAAGTGGAGGTGTTTACAGAGACGCTCGAAGAGAATGCAATGGTGCAATACAAGGACCGTCAGGCTATGGTTGTACTAAAAGGGGTGGAGGATAATTTTGAAGAACTGACGGCCATAGACAGCATACTTTATGGCGCGGGAGAATTCGTTCTTCATGATTCGATCGTGAATTATGGCGTCATGGGAGTGGAATTGGTTGCGACTTTGGGAACTGGTTTGGAGTTTGTCGATCCTCTTCAGGTATATCTTCCCAAGCGAAATGCCAAAGTGAATATGGCAAATCCCGGCGCTTCTTTTAACCGCGATTATCTGTATTCTCCGGGTGTCGTATTTGTGGTGAATCAGCAAGAATATGATGGAAAATATATTCTGACTTCTCTCGATTTTCTTCGTCAGCTTCTGGATTATACAACAGAAGTCTCTGCGATGGAATTGAAATTGAAATCTAATGTAAATACTTCATCGGTACAATCTAAAATAGAAAACATACTAGGTGATGATTTTGTTGTTCAGAATCGTTATCAGCAGCAGGCAGATATTTTCCGTATTATGGAGATAGAGAAACTAATCTCTTATTTGTTCCTCACTTTTATTTTAATGATAGCCTGTTTTAATGTGATAGGCTCCCTTTCTATGTTGATCTTGGATAAGAAGGATGATGTAGTAGCTTTGCGGAGTCTTGGAGCTAGTGATAAACTCATCTCCCGAATATTCCTCTTTGAAGGACGTCTCATTTCTCTTTTTGGCGCTATCTCCGGTATTGCCCTGGGCTTAATCCTATGTTTTATACAACAGAAATTCGGTATAATTTCATTGGGAGGCGGTGGTGGTACTTTTGTTGTAGATGCCTATCCTGTCAGCGTTCACGCTTGGGATGTCGTATTAATCTTTATCACAGTTTTAGCCGTTGGTTTTCTCTCCGTATGGTATCCTGTACGTTATCTAAGTAAGAGACTTTTATAGCTAAATGGTAATGTTTTTATTATAGCCATTTTTCTATAATTGATAACTTTTAATTCCTTTTTATGGTGTTTTATTTTCGTAATTGATACGATACTGCTATATTTGGCTCAATTTTGTTAATTGGAAATAATCTATAAATACTTCTGTGAAACTTGAGAATAATGAAATATGTAGAATAGTAGACGGCGATGAAATTGCTTTCAATCGTTTTATGGAGCATTATTCTTCGCGTTTATATCACTATACATTTGCGCTACTTGGCCAGAAGGAGTCAGCTGAAGAGATTGTGAGTGATGTTTTTTTTGAAGTTTGGAAAAATAGAAAAAGTCTGGCTGAAATTGGCAATATGAATGCTTGGATCCAGACAATCACCTATCGAAAAGCGATTTCTTTTTTGCGGAAGGAAACTGGAAAGTATGAATTGTCATTTGATGATATCGAAGATTTTATTTTTGAGCCGGTTCAATCTCCAGCCGAGGAGATGATTAGTAAGGAAGAAATGGCTAAAATTAATGACGCCATTCAACAACTTCCTCCCAAGTGTAAACATGTCTTTTTCTTAGCAAAAATAGACGGGCTTCCTTATAAAGATATTGCAGATATGTTGAACATATCAGTGAAGACTATCAATAACCATATTGCTTTTGCGTTAGATGAAATTGCTAAAAGATTGAATATGAAATCTCGCAAGAGCTAAGTTTTTTACTCTCCTGCATTATTAATGCCTTATTTTTTCACATAGCTAACTCCACTTTTATTCTTTTTACCCGAAAAATGAAAAAAAATCATTTTTGACTGGGAGATTTTTTTTTTAGTTGCGTCTTTATCTATAGAACAACATTAAAATAGGATTATGAGCTTGAAAGAATACCATCGTCTCGCAGATTTATTTAGTAAATTGAATTCTCAAGAAAATATTGAGGATGATTTTACTTCTATGCCTGATGCTGAGAAGTTGAAATTCTTTTGGGAAAATTGTGTGCAGGAAAAGATTGATTCATCTTCTATCATAGAGAAGACTCAACGAAAGATGCGAAAAGATGCTATGAAGCGCAGAAAGAAATATTTCTTAGTTGCTTCAGCTTCTATTGCTGCTTCCTTTTTGATTTGCATTTCAACTATTTATTTTTTTAATCAGAATGGAAGTGTTAATTTAGACTTCCAGGCTATTGCTGAAGAAATGGATAGCCAATCTGTTGAGGAAGTGACTCTTATTACTTCCAAGGAACAGCTTAATTTGGATGAAGATGTTTTCATTAAGTATTCGAAAGAGGGGAAAGTTGCTGTCAATTCACAAGTGATAAAAGAGAAAGAAGAGAAAACCAAAGAGGAACAAGAATATAATCAGTTGCTTGTCCCTGCGGGGAAAAGGGCTAGAGTAGAATTGTCTGATGGGACTCGGCTGGTCGTTAACTCCCAGTCAAAAGTGATTTATCCTCGTTGTTTTAAAGGAGACATTCGTAAAATCTATGCCCAAGGAGAAGTTTTCCTGGAAGTTGCGCATGATAAGAAACATCCTTTTATAGTGGAGTCTGATGATTTTAAACTGCAAGTGTTAGGAACGAAGTTCAATATCTCGAATTATAAAGGAGGAACAACTAATATTGTATTGGTGGAAGGTGCGGTAGAAGTTACTGATAAGAATGAAAAGAAAGCACGTTTGAATCCTAATGATCTGTTGAATATAGCAAATGGTACAATTGCTTATCAAAAGCAAGTTGATGTAGCAGAGTATATTAGTTGGGTAGAGGGGATTATGTTATTGAATGGTAATGATTTGTCGCAGATCATTCAAAGACTAAGCATCTACTATGGTATATCTATTCAATGTGATCCAATTATTGGTAAAGAAAAAGTGTATGGGAAATTAGATTTGAAAGATGATATAGACGAGGTGATTGAATGTATTCAGCAAACCCTGTCATTCACGATCGAAAAAAGTGATACTAGTATATATTTAAATAAATAATTTTTTTAATTAATCTTTTAATATGTTTGCCTATGAAGAACAGACTGCCATTATGACAAAAAAAATCGGATAAATATTGCCGTATTTACCCGATAGTAATTCCCTAGTTAAATCAATAAATCCAAAATTGTTAACCTAAAAAGAAATTTTTATGGTAAAGAAAACTATTTTTTTACACTTAAAGAAAAGACTTAAGCTTTTTTGCATTATAAACGTCTTTTTTATGATTCCATTCTCTTCATTCGGTACTAATTCTATTAGTTGGAATTCCGAAGAAGATTTATTCTCAGTACAGTATGAGAATGTTACAGTTAAAGATATTTTAGATTATATCGAAAAACATAGTAAGTATATTTTTATTTACTCTGCTAATGTTCAGAAAAATCTGAATAACAAAGTCTCCATTTCAGTTTCCAATAAGAAAATAGATGCTGTATTAAAAGAGTTGTTCTCAGAGACAGGACTGAATTATAAGATGTCGGGAAGACAAATTACTATTTCGGTGCCAGAAGCTCCTAAAGTACAGCAAACTATACAACAAAAGGGTATTAAGGTAACAGGTAACGTTTCAGATGAAAAAGGTGAGCCTTTGATTGGTGTAACAATCATTTTGAAAAATGATTCCACAGTGCATGCATTGACAGACATGAATGGTAATTATAGTATTATTGTTCCTGAAAGAAAATCTGTGCTTTCTTTCCGTTATATTGGTTTTATTCCTAAAGAAGAGGTTGTTAATAACCGAAAGGTTGTTAATGTACAAATGGTAGAAGATGTTGGTCAATTAGATGAGGTTGTAGTGGTTGCCTATGGCGCACAAAAGAAAGAGTCTGTTGTTGGTTCTATCACAACGATTGAACCTGCAAAGTTAAAGGTTTCTACTACTCGTTCAATAAGTAATAATCTGGCTGGTACAGTTGCCGGTGTATTAGCTGTGCAACGTTCTGGTGAACCGGGATATGATAATTCTTCTTTCTGGATTCGTGGTATTAGTACATTCCAGGATGCCGGACAAAACCCATTGGTTTTGATTGATGGTATAGAACGCGATTTGAATAATATTGATCCTGAAGAGATAGAATCTTTTTCTGTGTTGAAAGATGCTGCTGCAAGTGCTGTTTATGGAGTGCGGGGAGCTAATGGTGTTATTTTAATTAATACAAAACGCGGACAAGTTGGTAAACCTCGTGTGACTGTAAAGGCTGAATTTGCAGCTACACAGCCTGTTAAACTTCCCGAGTATTTGGGTGCGGCAGATTATATGCAGGTTTTGGATGATATCTTGATGGATACAGGACAACAGCCTAAATATACAGATCGTATTGCAAAAACTCGTGCAGGTTATGATCCTGATTTATATCCGGACGTGAATTGGATGGATGCAATTGCAAATGATTATGCTTCGAATCAGCGTGTAACAGTAGATATCTCTGGTGGTACAGAGACATTACGTTATTCTTTTGTTGCTGCTGCGTATAATGAACGTGGTATTTTGAAACGTGATAAAAGCTATGATTGGGATCCTACTATTAAATTGCAACGTTATAACGTTCGTTCTAATGTGGATTTGAAATTAAGTCCTACTACGCAATTACGTTTTAATATTGGTGGATATTTGCAAGATAGAAATTCTACAACGAAAGATATATCCCAAATTTTCCAGAAAGCGTTCGTTGCCGTACCTCATGCTTTCCCTGCACAGTATTCCAGTGGACAGATACCGACAACAGAGGAGCCAAACGTTTGGGCATGGGCTACTCAAAGTGGATATAAAAGAAGAAGTGACAGTAAGATTGAAACACTGTTTTCTGTAGAACAAGATTTGAAATTCTTACTTCCTGGATTAAAAGTAAAAGGAACATTCTCCTTTGACAGGTTTTCTTCGGGTACTGTTTCTCGTGGAAAGACGCCAGATTACTATGTGCCTGCTACCGGACGTGATGATGAAGGTAATTTGATTATAGCATCAAAATCCAATGGTACTAATTTCCTGGATTACTCAAAAAGCGGTGAATATGGAAATAAGAGCGTATATATGGAAGCTACTTTGTCTTATGACCGCACATTCGCTGAGAAACATTCCGTCGCTGCAATGTTATTGTTTAATCGTCGTAATTATGATGATGGAAGCAAGTTGCCTTACCGTAATCAGGGATTGGCAGGACGTGCATCTTATACCTATTCGGGTAAGTATGTAGGTGAATTTAATTTTGGCTATAATGGTTCTGAAAATTTTGCCAAAGGCAAGCGTTATGGCTTTTTCCCTTCAGGAGCAATTGGCTGGATTGTATCAGAAGAGGCATTTATGCAACCATTGCGTAAGGTCATATCTAAATTGAAATTGCGTGCGTCCTATGGTCAGGTAGGTAATGCTAATTTAGGTGGACGTCGTTTTGCATACCTTTCTACAATTACCGATGATTATGCTACATTAGACATGTATAAATGGGGATTGGATAGCAGTTATGGTTTGACTGGTATGGCGGAAGGTGAGTTTGCCGTACAAGATTTGACGTGGGAAATTGTAAATAAGATGAATTTGGGGGTTGAGCTAGGCTTCCTGAATGGTATGATTGATTTACAATTAGATTATTTCGATGAACGTCGTAAAGATATATTTATGCCACGTGAATCTGTTCCAATGACAGCTGGATTTATGAAGCAACCTTGGAAGAATTTTGGGAAAGTAACTAATCAGGGTGTAGAGGTTACTTTAAATGTTAATAAACAGTTTGGCAAAGACTTATTTGTCAGCTTAATGGGAACATTTACCTATGCTCATAATGAAATAACAGAAAAGGATGAACCTAGTGCAGTAGTTGGTACTAACCGTGCTGAAACAGGACATCCGGTAGGACAATTAACTGGCTATATAGCAGAAGGTTTGTTTACAGCAGACGACTTTGAAGACGTAAGTACAGGTAAACTGAAAGAAGGAATTCCGACTCAAAGTTTTGTAGGTAAATTACGTCCGGGGGATATCAGATACAGGGATGTCAATGGTGATGGTAAAGTGGACGTATTTGATAAATCTCCAATCGGAGGAACAAAAGATCCGGAGATAGTATATGGCTTTGGAGTGAATATGAAATATAAGAATTTAGATTTTGGAGCTCTCTTTCAAGGAATAGGCCGTAGTTGGAATATATTAGGAGCAAGCATTATTCCGGGTGCCAATAGAGGAGTGACAGGCAATATGTTTACTAATGCAAATGATCGTTGGACTGTAGACAACCCAAGTCAGAACGTATTTTATCCGCGTTTGGATGACGGTATAAATAGTAATAATAATCAACCATCTACATGGTGGCTGCGGAATATGAGTTTTTTACGTTTAAAAAACATTGAACTTGGTTATTCCTTACCAAAGAATTTGTGGAGAAATACTACAGTTATATCAGGCATTCGTCTTTTCGTGAGAGGAACAAATCTTTTAACATTCTCAAAATTTGATTTGTGGGATCCGGAAGTCGAAAATACTACAGGGGCTGCGTACCCAATTATGAAATCGTTATCTGCAGGTTTTGAAATTAAATTCTAATAATAGCGCATATGAAAAATAGCATATTAAAATTTATAGTACTAAGTATTATTACGACATTTACTTTTTCTTCTTGTTCTGATTATCTGGATAAGCAACCGGATGACCAGTTGGACTTAGAATCAGTATTTGAGAATAAAAAGAATATGGAACGTTGGCTGGCATATATTTATCGTGGTCTGCCTGAATATTATACTTATGATGGTCCCGATGCCATAGCTGATGAACTGATTCCTTCAGTTGGTTGGGAAGCGCAAGGATTTAAAGCCATTCAATATCAAAAAGGTAACTGGACAGCAGACAATCCCGGGGTAATTGCTTATTGGAATACTTATCCCAAATATATTCGTTCTGCTTATTTGTTTATAAAACATGCTCACCCATTGGAGGCTGTACCGGCTGAAGAAGTAGACTTTATGAAAGCTGAATGCCGTTTCTTTATAGCTTATTATAATTCTATGATGGCTATAGCTTATGGTTCAGTTCCTATTATTCGCGAGGCTAGTGAAAGTACTTCGGCTGATGATCTGATGTTGAAACAAGAGCCGTTTTATAATGTAATTGATTGGGCAGATCAAGAAATGCTGGAAGCTTCAAAACAATTGCCTGCCACTCAAACTGAAGATAAGAAATATGGCCGTGTGACTTCTGTTGGATGTTTGGCAATGCGTGCTCGTATGTTATTATTTGCTGCTAGTGACTTGGTGAATGGTAATCCTGCATTGGCGAATATAAAAAACATTGATGGAACTCCTATCTTTAATTCTGCACATGATCCGGAACGATGGAAAAGAGCAGTAGATGCTTGTAAACTGGTTATCGATGAGGCGGAAGCCGCTGGCTATCATTTGCATTATGAATATTTGGATAACGGTGATATTGATCCTTTTCTTTCTTATCAGAATGCAGTGATGAAGAGATGGAACGAAGCTAACAGAGAATTACTGTTTGTTCGCACAATGGATTCCGGTGGATGGTATGATAAAAACTGTATTCCACGTGGTTTGGGTATTAATGGAGTGGGAGCGATCGGAATAACTCAATCTTTGGTTGATGCTTTTTTCATGAGAAACGGTCAAAGGCCTATTATAGGTTATAATTCGGATGGTTCTCCTAAAGTTAACCCTGATGCAAATTATTCAGAGACAGGCTTTAGTACGCAAAAAGAGACTTATTCTACAAAGTGGCAGTATGGGTCTTCAGAAGGAGATCGTAATAAAGATGAAAATGTAGTTGTAGATGCCAATACCTATAAAATGTATTGTGACCGCGAACCTCGTTTTTATATTTCAGTACTGCATAACGAACAATGGCATATTGGTGGTAAGAGAAATACAGATTTCTATATGGATGGTAAAGACGGTGGTCCTTCTCATGACGCTCCGTGGAGCGGCTATCTGGTACGTAAGAGAGTAGACCCATCTGCAAATCCCAAAGAAGGCAGTGGAGATTATAAAAATCGTCATGGTGCACTATGTCGTTTGGCAGAGATCTATTTAAGTTATGCTGAGGCGTTAAATGAATATAGCATTGAGAAGGGGACTTATACTGCTAATCAAAATGAGATTTTGAAATATGTCAATTTGATTCGTGAGCGTGCGGGTATTCCCGAATATAGTGTTTCAGTTGAAGAAGGCAAGATAACAGCCCCATCAGATCCTGTAGAAATGCGCGAGTTAATTCGTCAAGAAAGGCGTGTGGAATTGAATTGTGAATCTGGACTTCGTTTTAATGATCTGCGTCGCTGGAAATTAGCCGAGAAAGTATTGGATGGTGATTTTTATGGCATGAATGCTTATATTAAAGTATCCGATGCGGACTATAGAAATAAATATTATACTCGTACAGTATATCAGACACGTAAGTTTATAAGCTATTGGTGGCCTATTCCACAGGACGATATTGATAAGAATTGGAATTTGGTACAAACTCCTGACTGGACCGTCGGAAACCAATAAATAGTTATAATATTAATATATTGAATATAGATATGAAAAACGGATATATATTTAAGAAGAACCTTTTACGGTTCTTCTTCCTGACACTTGCTTCGTGTTTCATAGTAGCATGCAATGATGATGACGATGCTACTAATTCGCTCGACAATCGTACAAGTTTAGTTCTGACTCCTTCTGATTATGAAATAGAACTCAAGGAAGATACCCCGGATGAGGTTGCATTGACGTTAAACTGGACGGAAGCTGATCCAATAGGCTCTGACTATTATATTTCCTATCTTTATAAAATGGATCTGGAAAATAACAGTTTTGGAACAAACACAATGATAAGGGAGTATATTGATGATGATTTCTCTAAAAGTTATACTCATAAAGAATTGCAGAGTTTATTGGTGTCAAAGTGGAAGCAGCAGCCTGGTGATTTAGTAAAGTTACAAGCCCGTATTATCGGTTCTGTAGAAGGGCCTAAGTTTGTAAAACCGGAAGTTTCTACAGTTACTATAAAAGTAAAGATGTATTCTGAAAAGACTTTTGTAGCAGACCATCTTTATATGTCAGGCACAGCTGTTGATGGTGAAGATATTGAAATCTTGCCAATGGAAAGTCAGCCGAAGCGTTATGTTTCCATTTGTGACTTGAAGGCAGGTAATCTTCACTTCCCGATTGTTTGGAAAGATGAAAATAAGATTAATGCCATCTCACCAGTTGCTGCAGAACAACAGATTACTGATGGAGCAATGGAAGCTAAAATTAAGGGGATAGATAATGCTGGATATTGGGTGATTCCTGAAGATGGGCAGTATCGTGTAGTGGTAGATTTTGAAACACGTACTGTTACTATAGGTTTGGCTAGTAATTTTATAGAAGCTGATAAAATCTATATTGCCGGAACTTGTGTTAGCGCAGATGTAGAGATGACTCGCACGATAGAAGATGAAAATCAATATGCGTTCCATGCAGAACTGCAACCTGGTACTATTTATTTCCCGATCTTGTTTAATGGACAGAAAGATATGGCTATTGCTCCCGAGGAATCGGGCGATTTTACAGATGGTACAGCAATGAATATCTCGACAATGAGTCCGGAAACAGCTGCGCTTGCTTATCATTGGAATATTAAGACTGCGGGTGTCTATCGTATTGTGATTAACATAAATACTAAAAAGGTTACGATTTACTCCCCCGAAACAGATCCTAAATCAATGGTTGTTTCGTGGACATGGAATAATAATACGGTGACTACCACTATTGAAAGAGTCTTTATTTGGGGACCATACGATGGATGGGCTAAAGATGGCACTGGTGATACAGGATTCACTATGGCTCATTCTATGACACCTAGTTTGGCAAATCCTTATTTGTTTATATACAAAGGAGCGGAGTTACCCAGAAAGAATTCCATTAAAGACAAAGATGGAAATGCACATCCGGGTGGATTGAACTTTAAAGTCGGACCGCAAAGTGCAGGTTGCTATACCTTTGGTTCAACAGCAGATGCCATCAGAGGATCTTATGACGGTTGCCTTGATATTGCAGAGAGTGACTACAATCAGAAACAGACTGTAGTCGGAGGGCAATCTCACAACCGCTATGCCTTCTTTAGTGTACCTGTAGGAGTTAATTACATAGAATTAGATATTAAAGAACTGACAGTATTCTTTGATAAGAGATAATCAAGCAGGATAAAATTAAGAGTGCTATATCAATCTCGTGATTTTTATATGAATAAAGAGAACAATGATATAGCACTCTTTAAAAAACAATTAGTAGTATGGTTATAAGAAAGATTAGTTATTATAGAGTAATTGTGTCTCTTTGTCTGTTTATGTTCCTTTTATCTCCTGTTTTCGGAGACGAGAATTCAGCCGTTTCATTTGATAAGGAACTACCGGAGAATAACATAGTTACGATTCAGCCTGATTCTTTGCGTATTCTTCATAACCCGCTTACAGGATGGGTGCTCTATGCAAGTATGGGAGTGGATGCTGCAGATTTTTGGGCACAGTATGACCATATGTATATTCCTGAACTGGGACACAATGTTAGTGTGACAGATTATGCTCATACGCTTTATATTCGCGCTAGTTGGACAGAGTTTAATCCACAGGAAGATGTATATGGTTGGAAAATTGATTCCAATTTAAGAGCATATATTGAAGGAGCTTATCAGCGGAATATGCGTTTGGCATTTCGTGTTGTAGTTGACAGTCGTGATAAGAGAACAGAATTTACTCCTCAATTTGTAAAAGATGCCGGTGCAAAAGGATTTATGAATAAAGGTAAATGGTCACCTTATTCTGACGATCCTGTTTTTCAGAAGTACTATACTAAATTTGTGAAGGCTCTGGCTAAAGATTTCAACGATCCTTCGAAAGTTGAATTTATAGATGGATTCGGACTTGGGAAATGGGGAGAATATCATACAATGATTTATTCAACAGGTGATGATACTCCAAAGAAAGCAGTTTTCGATTGGGTGACAGATATATATTCTCAAGCTTTTGATAAAGTTCCAGTAGTAATTAACTACCATAGATGGATTGGTGCGGGAAAAGATTGGGTAGATGATGAACATTTTGCTGCTGACAGTGAAGAAATGTTGGAAGAAGCAATCAAGAAAGGATATTCATTGCGTCATGATGCATTTGGCATGACAACCTATTATGGCAGTTGGGAGCGTAGGTTCGCAAAAAAATATCGTAATATCTGCCCCATTATTATGGAAGGTGGCTGGATTGTCAAATCACATAGTTATTGGCAGGATCCTAGAGGATATCGCAAGGATTCACACGAGGACGTAAGACGCGGTGAGTTTGATGACAGCAAAGAGGCACATGTCAATATGATGGATTTCCGTTTTGGCGATACAGAGTCTTGGTTTAAAGATGCTTTTGATTTAGTACGCCGATTCCTTCGGGAAGGCGGGTATAGGCTCTACCCCAGTGAGATCTCTTTACCGTTAGAAGTCTCTAAAAAAACAACTCCGACTATTAAACATTGCTGGAACAATATGGGATGGGGGTACTGTCCTACTAATATTCCGCAATGGAATCAAAAATATAAAGTAGCTTTCGCTTTGCTCGATTCTGAAACGAATGAGGTGCGATATACATTTGTGGATACGAATACAGATTTATCCAAGTGGATAAAAGGAAGTCCCGCTGAATATGTATTTGAGCCGGATATGTCCAAAGTTGAAACGGGTACTTATGTTTGGGCTGTGGGCCTGGTTGACCGGAGTAATAAAGATCTCATAGGGCTGGACATTGCCGCCAAAGGGGATATATTGGATTCGGGCTGGTTAAAATTGTCGAAAGTAAGCATAAAAAAATAAGAGCTATAGGTATGAAGATTAATTTTCAAAATATGTGCAGTTTGAGAAAAATAAGTTGTGGGCTTATTTTTTCTATGGCTATATCATTAGTCGCTTGTGGCAGTGATAATGATGAAGAAGGAGGTGGTAATGGTGATGATGGTTTGGTAGAAGATACTTCTATTCCTGGAAACAGCATTGTCATGGTAAAGCAGAATCGAAATATCATTTTGCATAATCCTCTTTCCGGATGGGTATTATATGCGGGTATTGGTGATGGTTTATCTTCCACATTCTGGCAGGATTATGATAATTTCCCGTCATCGGAAGGCACTGTAAAGGTCTCTGATTATGCAAATACCTTATACCTTCGTGGTGCCTGGGCTGATTTTAATCCTGAAGAAGGAAAATATGCATGGAACTCCGATTGTGATACCCCTTCGGCTAAGCGACTGAAGATGTTGATAGAGGGAGCTAAGCAAAGAAATATGAAATTGGCCTTTACTTTTGTGGTGGATAGCCGTGATAAGCACTATAATTTTACTCCGAATTTTGTAAAAGAGGCTGGCGCGAAAGGATATGAGACACAAACAGGTTCAGTAAAAGTATGGTCTCCCTATCCGGATGATCCTATTTTCCAGAAATATTATGAGAAATTTATCAGGGCTTTGGCTAAGGATTTTAATGATCCCGACAAAGTACAGTTTGTAAGTGGTTCAGGATTTGGAAAATGGGGAGAGTATCATAGTGTATGGTACTATCAGGTGCGTGAGTTGGGAAAACCGGAGCTGCCGACTCGTGAGGCTGTTTTCGATTGGGTGACAGATTTATATTCTCAAGTATTTGATAAAGTTCCTGTGTTTGTAAATTATCATCGTTGGATAGGTACAAGTAAAGAATGGGACGGCAATAACTATGATAAAGATACTGAAAGATTAATAGGAAAAGCAGTAGCTAAAGGGTATTCATTACGTCACGATGCGTTTGGTATGAAAACTTACTATTCTACTTGGGAACGCAATTTTATAGCCAAGTGGAAGTATCTCGTTCCTGTAGTAATGGAAGGTGGCTGGGTGAAAAATTCTCATGGAAACTCGATTCAGGGAGATGGATATGCCAATTATGCAGAAGTACGTCAGGGTGAGTTTGATGAGGCTAAAACAGCCTGCGTCAATATGATGGATTTACGCTATAATTCAGACTTTCGTAATGGAGAAACTTATTCATGGTTTAATGAAGCTTTCCAATTAGTTAAACAATTCTGTACAGAAGGAAGCTACCGTTTATTTCCGGACAGAATTTCTTTGCCTACAACTATCTCTAATGGTAAACAGATTGAAATAGCACATCGTTGGAATAATTTTGGTTGGGGATATTGTCCGACGAATATTCCCCAGTGGAAGAATAAATATAAAGTGGCTTTTGCTTTATTGGACACCAAGAATGATAAACCGAAGTATGTATTTGTTGATGGAGAACCGGAAGCTTGTGATTGGGTGAAAGGTACGGCTAAATCATATACGTTTACAACCCGGGTTGAAGGCGTGGGGGCAGGTAAATACATGTGGGCTGTTGGTATTGTTGACACGGCAAAGCAGAATGAGATTGGAATTCACCTTGCTGTGAAGAACAATGTAACATCTGCTGGCTGGTTGAAATTATTTGAAGTTACCGCTCGGTAAGTCATAGTCAATTGCTACGAGATACATTAATTGTTGGAAATGAATGTATTGGCAGGTCATAGTTCTCCGGCTCGTTGGGGATATATCTCTAAGATGCTAGCCATATATATGCTACGTATTGGATCTATATATGCTGCATATTGGATCTATAGATCCAACGTGTTGGGCATATATCTCCAATGAGCTGATTGTAAGTGTCTGGTACTTAGCTAAATGATAAGTGCACGGAAAGGCTGGAATAAGTATCTGCTTACGTATTGCTTGATATACATCTGAAAACTAGAAATAATAATTAACTGACGAAAACATTGATGAGAAAAAAAGTTTTGATTTTGGGATTGTGCCTATTGGGAGTCACACATTCTCTTTCATCAAAAGATAAAAAGAGTATTCCTTTGTATAAGGATGCCAAAGCTCCAATTGAAAAACGTATTGATGATTTAATATCGCGTATGACATTGGAGGAAAAGATTTTGCAGCTAAACCAATATACATTGGGACGAAATAACAATGTGAATAATGTTGGCGAAGAAGTGAAAAAAGTACCGTCAGAGATTGGTTCTTTGATTTACTTTGATATAAATCCAGAGTTGCGTAATAGTATGCAGAAAAAAGCGATGGAAGAATCTCGTTTGGGCATTCCCATCATTTTTGGCTACGATGCTATTCATGGATTTCGCACCATATATCCTATTTCGTTGGGGCAGGCCTGTTCATGGAATCCGGGATTGGTAGAACAAGCATGTGCGGTATCTGCACAAGAAGCCCGCATGTCTGGGGTTGATTGGACTTTTTCTCCCATGATCGACGTGGCACGTGATCCTCGATGGGGACGTGTAGCCGAAGGATATGGTGAAGATCCTTATACAAATGGAGTGTTTGCCGCTGCTTCGGTGCGTGGGTATCAGGGAGATGATATGTCAGCAGAGAACCGTATGGCTGCTTGTCTGAAACACTATGTAGGTTATGGTGCTTCGGAGGCGGGGCGAGATTATGTTTATACCGAAATTTCAGCTCAAACTCTTTGGGATACTTATCTACTGCCCTATGAGTTGGGAGTGAAAGCTGGAGCGGCCACTTTGATGAGTTCTTTCAATGACTGCAGTGGATTACCCTGGACAGATAAACCTTATATCATGACCGAGATATTAAAGAAACGCTGGAAACATGACGGGTTCATTGTGTCTGACTGGGGGGCTGTGGAACAGTTAAAGAATCAGGGATTGGCCGCAACAAAGAAAGATGCTGCTCGGTATGCTTTTAATGCGGGGCTTGAAATGGATATGATGTCTCATGCCTACGATCGTCATCTGAAAGAGCTTGTAGAGGAAGGTAAGGTAACAATGGCACAAGTTGACGAATCAGTTCGTCGGGTATTGCGTGTAAAATTTCGTCTGGGTTTGTTCGAACGTCCTTATACTCCGGTTACTAATGAGAAGGATCGTTTTTTCCGTCCGCAAAGTATGGCTGTGGCCGCTCAACTGGCAGCAGAATCAATGGTGCTGTTGAAAAATGACAATCAGATATTACCACTTACAAATAAAAAAAAGATTGCCGTAGTAGGTCCAATGGCAAAAAATGGTTGGGACTTATTGGGTTCCTGGTGCGGACATGGAAAAGATACGGATGTGGAAATGCTCTATGATGGGTTGACTGCCGAGTTTGGAGGAGATGCCGAATTACGTTATGCAATGGGATGCAAACCGCAGGGCAATGACCGTTCAGGTTTTGCTGGCGCATTGGACGTTGCTCGTTGGTCTGATGTAGTCATTGTTTGTTTGGGCGAGATGCTTACCTGGAGTGGTGAGAATGCTTCCCGTTCTACGATTGCTTTGCCACAGATTCAGGAAGAATTGGTGAAAGAACTAAAGAAAGCCGGAAAGCCTGTCGTACTGGTATTGGTGAATGGACGTCCGCTGGAATTGAATCGTCTGGAACCGGTTTCCGATGCTATACTGGAAATCTGGCAACCGGGTGTGAATGGTGCGCTGCCGATGGCAGGAATTTTATCCGGACGTATCAACCCTTCCGGTAAACTAGCCATGACGTTCCCTTATTCCACAGGACAAATTCCTATTTATTATAATCGCCGCAAGAGCGGACGCGGACATCAGGGATTTTATAAAGATATAACAAGCGATCCGTTATATCCGTTCGGGCATGGATTAAGTTATACCGAATTTAAGTATGGCACTGTTACCCCTTCTGCTACTAAGGTGAAGCGCGGTGATAAACTGTCGGCAGAAGTGACCGTCACCAACACCGGTTCCCGCGACGGAGCAGAGACTGTTCATTGGTTTATCTCCGATCCTTATTGCTCTATCACCCGTCCGGTGAAAGAGTTGAAACACTTTGAGAAACAACTTATCAAAGCCGGAGAAACGAATACTTTCCGTTTCGACATCGACCTGGAACGTGATTTCGGTTTTGTCAATGAGGATGGTAAACGCTTCCTTGAAGCCGGCGAATATCATATTCTGGTACAAGGACAGACCGTTAAAATAGAACTGATAGACTAAAAATGTAAAGAACAAAAGTGTGTGAAGAGCTGATAGCTAAGTTGGTTTTTTACACATATTATATTAACACAGAATCACCATGAAAAAGAAAATAGGAGGCATAGGTTTATGTATGCTATGGAGCATATTAACCTGTGCACAAACAATCACTCCCCAAGCCGAACAACGTGCGAAGGACATTGTATCAAAAATGACTTTGCAAGAGAAAATAGAGTATATCTCCGGATATACCAGTTTTTCTCTGCGTGCCATTCCCCGTTTGGGAATACCTGAAATCAAGTTGGCTGACGGGCCGCAGGGAATTCGTAATCATGCTCCCAAGAGCACTTTATATCCTTCCGGAATACTTTCCGCTTCTACTTGGAACCGGGAATTACTTTATAAGTTAGGGCAAGGCTTGGGACAGGATGCCAAGGCAAGAGGAGTTAATATCCTGTTGGGTCCGGGCGTGAATATCTATCGTGCTCCGTTGTGCGGCCGTAACTTTGAATACTTCGGTGAAGACCCTTACTTGACAGGTGAAACGGCGAAACAATATATCCTGGGAGTACAATCGGAAGGAGTCATTGCTACAATCAAACACTTTGCTGCCAACAACCAGGAATGGAGCCGCCACCATGCCAGCTCTGACATAGACGAACGTACTTTGCAGGAAATCTATTTCCCGGCTTTCCGGAAAGCAGTACAGGAAGCCAATGTCGGCGCCGTAATGAACAGCTACAATCTGTTGAACGGTGTCCATGCCACCGAACATAAATGGCTGAATATTGATGTCTTGCGCAATCTTTGGGGCTTCAAAGGTATTCTGATGTCTGACTGGACTTCCGTATATTCCGCCGTAGGCGCTGCTAACGCCGGACTTGACCTCGAAATGCCGAAAGGACGTTTTATGAATTTGGAGAATCTGTTGCCTGCTATCAAAGCCGGCACAGTGACAGAAGAAACCATCAACCTGAAAGTACAACACATCCTGCAAACTCTGATTGCTTATGGTATGCTGGATAAGGAACAGAAAGACAGCAACATCGCAGAGGATAATCCTTTCTCCCGCCAGACAGCTTTAGAGCTGGCGCGCGAGGGTGTAGTCCTGTTGAAGAATGAAGGAAACTTGCTCCCGCTGAAAGGGAAGACAGCCGTGATGGGGCCTAATGCAAATTTGATTCCTACCGGTGGTGGCAGTGGGTTTGTCACTCCTTTTTCTACCGTCTCAGTAGCTCAAGGCTTGAAAGAATTGAAGAAAAATAATCTGTTACTATTGACGGATGATGTGATTTATGAAGATATTGTCCATGAGTTTTATACTGATGCTAATCGTCAGATGAAAGGCTTCAAGGCTGAATACTTTAAAAACAAGACCCTTTCGGGACAGCCTGAAGTAATACGCACGGAATCCTCTGTTGATTATGACTGGGGATATGGGGCACCTTTGGACGGCTCTCCGACAGATGGATTCTCTGTCCGTTGGACAGCCTGCTACATGCCACAAACTGACGGTCAGTTGAAACTTCATATCGGTGGTGATGACGGTTATCGTCTGTTTGTGAATGACAAGCATATTACGGGAGATTGGGGAAATCATTCCTACTCTAGCCGTGAAGTTGAACTGCCGGTTGAGGGTGGTAAGGAATACCGTTTCCGGATTGAATTCTTTGATAATATTTCTTCGGCCATCATTCGTTTTAATGCTTATAGCCTTAATGAGGCGAAACTTCGTCAAGGATTGGCAAAGGTGGATAATGTTGTGTTCTGCACAGGTTTCAATAGTAATACCGAAGGCGAAGGCTTTGACCGTCCGTTTGCCTTGCTTCGCTATCAGGAACTGTTTATCAAGAAGATTGCGTCCATGCATCCCAATGTTGTGGTTGTACTGAACGCCGGTGGCGGTGTGGATTTCACCAACTGGTATGATGCCGCAAAAGCGATTCTTATGGCCTGGTATCCGGGACAGGAAGGCGGCCAGGCAATTGCTGAAATCCTGACCGGTAAGATTTCTCCAAGTGGAAAGCTACCGATTTCTATCGAGCGGAAATGGGACGATAATCCGGTGCACGGTAGTTATTACGAGAACTTAAAGGCGGAGATTAAGCGTGTAGACTATTCCGAAGGTGTCTTTGTCGGTTATCGTGGATACGACCGTTCGGGAAAAGAACCTTTCTATCCGTTTGGCTACGGTTTGTCCTATACTACTTTCGCTTATAGTAATATGGCTGCAGAGAAAACGGGTGAGCATCAGGTTACCGTTAGCTTTGATATAGAGAATACAGGTAAGATGGATGCTTCGGAAGTGGCACAGGTGTATGTGCATGATGTACAGTCTTCTGTTCCCCGTCCGTTGAAAGAACTGAAAGGATATGAAAAGGTATTCTTGAAGAAAGGGGAGAAGAAGCGGGTTTCTGTTGTGCTGGATGAGGATGCGTTCTCTTTTTACGATATGAATCAACACCGCTTTGTAGTGGAAAAAGGAGACTTTGAGATCTTAGTCGGGCCTGCTTCCAGTCAATTGCCTTTAAAGGCTACAGTTGAACTGTAATGACCGAATGATAAACAAATAAATATAGAATGAAAAAAACACTTTTATTGGGAGCGTCTCTGTTATGTTCCGTTTTTATAATGGCAACAGAGATTCCTTTTCAAAAAGCAGAAATAAAGTCTATCATGCGAAAGGTGGCGGATTGGCAGATTGCCAATCCACACCCCGCTCCTGAACATGACGACTTGAACTGGCCGCAAGGCGCTCTTTATGTCGGCATGGTGGATTGGGCGGAATTGGCTGAAAAAGAAGACAATGATGATACATATTATAAGTGGCTGACTCGTATCGGGCGGCGGAATTGTTGGCAGCCGGACAAACGGTTTTACCATGCTGATGACATCGCTGTATCACAGTCCTTTTTGGATTTATACCGCAAGTACAAAGACGAAGCAATGATTATCCCTACGCTCGCCCGTACGGAATGGATTGTCAATCATCCGTCCGAAGGCAGTTTCAAGCTGGTGGAGGGAGACTTAAAGACCTTGGAACGTTGGACTTGGTGTGATGCTCTCTTTATGGCTCCCCCTGTATATGCCAAACTGTATATGCTGACCGGAGAGAAAAAATATATCAAATTTATGAACCGTGAGTATAAAGCGACTTATGATTACCTGTTCGATAAAGAAGAAAACTTGTTCTACCGTGACTGGCGTTATTTTGATAAGCGCGAAGCCAATGGCAAGAAAGTCTTTTGGGGACGTGGCAACGGTTGGGTGCTTGGTGGTCTGGTTGAAATATTAAAGGAACTGCCCAAGAAAGATGAGAACCGCAAATTCTATGAGGAATTATTTGTAAAACTGGCTACACGTGTTGCCGGATTGCAGCATCCGGACGGTTTCTGGCATGCCAGTCTTTTGGGTCCTGCCTCTTATCCATCACCGGAAACGAGTTGCACTACTTTCATTGTCTATTCCATTGCTTATGGAATAAACGAAGGTTTATTGGATAAGGAAATTTATCTTCCTGTAATGATAAAAGGCTGGAATGCATTAGTCTCGGCTGTGGAACCGAATGGGAAACTGGGTTATGTGCAGCAAATCGGTGCCGATCCGAAGAAAGTGACTCGTGACATGACGGAGGTTTATGGAGTTGGTGCTTTTTTGATGGCAGGCAATGAAATTTATAAAATGGCGAGATAATCTGTTCCCTCTGTGAAGATAGTAGACAATAATCATAAAAACGCTGTACTGTGATGAAAAAATTCTTATTGACATGCATAGCCGTAGCCTGTAGCCTTGTGGCTGTAGCCGAAGAACTGCTCAT